>SDBU01008459.1_pt1 | contig 11701 bp, 7 predicted proteins | sample 2277071 | NCBI WGS metagenome assembly SDBU01 (sample SAMN10397929, study PRJNA504765) | marine sediment metagenome | isolation source: marine sediment core GS08_GC12, 126 cmbsf | place: Arctic Ocean: Gakkel Ridge, Loki's castle | collected 2008 | reverse complement strand
GGGATATAAATTAAAGACAGGAGGTAACAATGGAACTTAAACGATCGGGTGTTTTTTTAGCATTGGCGGCAGTTCTGCTGGTGGTGTTGTGCGGTTTGACCCCTGCGGTGGAGACGGTCAATCCCGGGCCGGATGAGACAATAACAATGGCTTTCGTAGGCGATGTCATCATCACCCGCAGAGTTAAACAGTTTGACGATCCGCGGGACCCTCGCTTCCAAAAGATGGTTGCGATTATCAGAGAAGCCGACGCTGCATTTTTGAATCTGGAACTTTCTCTTTTCAGGCTATCGGAGTTTAAGGGCCAGCCACAGGCAGAGTCTGGCGGCAACTGGGAACTTGGTCCTCCCGAGGCGGCAGCAGACCTGAAATTTATAGGTTTTGACCTGATGGGTAGAGCCAATAATCACACAACCGACTACGGAGTTGAGGGGATGCGGCTGACCAACAAGCTTCTTGATGAGCTTGGCATAGTTCACGCCGGCTCCGGAATGAATTTGGGACAGGCCAGCAGGCCGGGCTATCTGGATACTATCAAAGGAAGGGTTGCGCTTATCAGCTTTGCGAGCTCATTTACGAAGATGTCGCGTGCAGGCGCCAGTCGAGATGATATGGTTGGCAGGGGTGGGCTGAATCCCTTGAGGATAGAAAAAGACCGGCCGTTCGAAAGAGACAGGGAACGCATCCTGCACGAAATTCGCAATGCAACAATGTTGTCAGATTTCGTAATTGTTACATCTCATACACACGGAGGTAATAAGAATGTTGAGCCTCCTTCCTGGCAGCCTGGGTTCGCGAAAGAATGCATTGACGCCGGAGCCATCGCCTACGTTTCGCACGGGCCTCATCGACTTAGAGGTATTGAGATTTATAAAGGTAAACCAATATTTTACAGCCTGGGCAACTTCATTTTCCAGAACGAAACAATCGACCCGATGCCGGCGGATAATTATGAGCGATACGATTTACCGCCAGACAAGCTGGCTGGCGAATTGTACGATAAGCGGTTCAAGGGAGGCACCGTCGGCTTTCCATCGGAGGCCATCTGGTATGAAAGCATTATTGCGGTGCCTACCTTTTCGAAAGGTAAACTTGTTGAGTTGAAGCTGTATCCGATTGAGCTGAACCAAAAAGCCCCTCGTTCGCAGCGTGGGACGCCGAGAATGGCCTACGGTGAGAATGCTGAGAAGATTATCAAACGATTGGCCCAGTTGTCCGAGCCGTTAGGCATAAGGATTGAATTCAAGGATGGTATCGGCGTGTGGGTGCGCAAATGAGTTGACAAGTGAACGAATGGAAGCGTGTTCACCGTCAGCAGATTTTTTGGGACACATCGGGAACTTGGGTTAAGTCACGGTTGTTGGGTTGCCCCGGGGGCTAGCCCCCGGGGGACTTGATCCGCCTGAGGTGGATTTGTTTTGGCTCCGTACTGGTTGGAGGTACAGGAAAGGAGTCAGTCATGACGAAGGATGTGGTGAAGCAGATTAGGAAGGCGACCAAGAGGAAATTCACGGCAGATGAGAAAATTCGGATTGTGCTGGAAGGCCTGCGAGGCGACCATGTTGGCCAACTCGACAATCTCATCCGTCTTGGCGTATGTACCCGGCACGTAGATCAGGCCGGTCGACATGCCCCACGCTCCGTCACGCATCGCCTGATCGACCAGGCTCTTCATGCGTTCCATTTCTTCTGCCGTGGGGACGCCGGTTCCGCTGCCCATGGCCGAACGTCGCACGGAGCCGTGCGGCACCAGGTGGATTACGTTGGTGCCGGCGGGGTCTTGGTCGATCTTTTCGAAGTATTCGCCCACGTTGACGTGACCTCCGCCGCAGTTGCCCGTTACTACGGTCGTGCAGCCTTGAATAAGATAATTGAGGTTGACGCGTGTCTTCGCTGCGATGATCGGATTATCGCTGTGGGTGTGCAGGTCGATGAATCCCGGAGCGACGACCAGCCCTTTGCAGTCGATGATGCGACCGACCTTCTCGACCGGGAACCGTCCGACCGCGACGATCCTTTCACCTCGAATGGCGACGTCGCCGATCTGGCCGTCTGCCTCCGTGCCGTCGTAGATTGTGCCGGCCCGCAGCAGCAGGTCGACGTCGATTGCAAAGCAGGGGACCGGGCAAGCAAATAGTCCCTGCCACAGCAGCAACAGTATGAAAACCCAGCGGGTCGCCCACGGAAGGGAAGTCCGCTGAGCGAGCTTCGTTTGGCTGAGAGCTCCGGCAACAACCTGAAGATTCGGGCGTGCTTCCAGGGCAGTACTCCTTTGGCATTGCGATATACACTTCACTGAAATACTCCGACAAACTTCAAGTCTCATAATACCGTATTTCATCTCAAATTCAACGCTATTCCGGCAGATTCAGCAAGCTGGGTAGCAAAAAACCAAGAAAACTCCCATTTAAAACCATTCTCAGGATTTTATGAGTGACAGCTGTGGATATACTTAAATGAATTATATGATTGATACATTTATTTTCATCCGGATACTTAATTAATCCGATATTAGTAAAAAATTGTCAAAAAATATCTGTATTTTCGTAAAATATTGACATTTATTCGGACTCGACATAGGCAAAATCAACATTTGTGGTGACATTTTGGAGACATGATGTCCCCTGGTCTTGGCGGTGTTTTTCAACTCATGATGAAGGTGACTTTTCGAGGAATTCTGACGTTTTGCAACTGGTGGGAAGGGTGACTTTCGTGTGCGACTGATGGGCTGATGGGACTGGTCCAGAAAACGCTGAATACGAAGCTATAGCCCCAGCCAACCAAGCAGCCGACCCGTTGAAGCCAACCGTCGGGGCAGTTGTAATTACTGAAGCCGCTTGTGGAAACACGTCGTTTGTACTACAATTGTCAGTGGCACCTTGGCCCGCTGGCTCTGAAGTATATGATCATGGAATGCTTTACGCGAAGTTATATAACAGAAAGGATGTTCTATGAAATGGTGGTTTAGACAACAACTTTACACACAAATCTTTATATGTATCGTTATAGGAATCATTCTCGGGCTTGTTTTTGGTGAGAAAGTAACTGTTATCCAGCCGATTGGGGACATTTTCATTCGCTTGCTTATGATGTTGATCGTACCCCTGACTTTCCTGACTCTGATAAGCGGTATTACGAAACTGAATGACGTGAAGTCCTTACGTTCTCTCGGCGGACTAACGATATTGTATTACGCTCTTTCGTCACTGGTTGCAGGCGCTGTGGGAATGAGCATAGCGTTATTGTTACAGCCCGGCAAAGGGGTCGAAATAGATCTTTCAAAAACACCGGGGATGAAATTTGAGGAGTTTAATTTCATCGACAACTTAGTTCATTGGATTCCAAAGAATCCCATTGAAGCCCTCGCAACAGCCAACATGCTGCAGATTATCGTATTTGCAATAATCGTGGGCATTACCCTGCTGGCGATGGGGAAAAAGGGTGAGAGATTAGTTGTATTAGCCGGTGACGGCGCCGCGTTGATGATCAGGATTACAGAGTTTGTTATGAAGGTTGCCCCATACGGCATACTGGCACTGGTTGCCAACATGGTTGCTTCAATGGGTTTTGATATGCTTCGGGAAGTAGGCAGGTTCATTCTCTCTCAATATCTGGCGTTGCTTCTCTTCCTGGTTTTTCTTTACCCGATATTGATTAGATATTTAGGCAAACTCAATCCTCTTCGATTCTATCGCAATATCGCGCCGGCTATGCTTGTAGCCGCCAGCACGACTTCCAGCGGTGCTACGCTGCCTGTTTCTATGGGAGTGGCGGAAGAGAGCTTAGGCGCGCCTGAAAAAGTCTGGGGCTTCACACTGCCGTTGGGTGCTACGGTGAATATGGATGGTATGGCAGCGTGCATCGGTTGTATCGCCGTATTTTCCTGTAACTTGTATGATGTACCCATCACCGCGGGGCGTATGTTCCAGTTTATGTTCGTCGGGCTTACCCTTTCCATTGGTACGGCCGGTGTCAAGGGCGCAGGGATTGTCATGTCAACGATACTTCTCCAAACAATCGGCTTGCCTACAGTCATCATAATACCGATTTTGACATCTATATGGCCTGTCCTTGATGTCGGAAATACATGCTGTAATGTCACTGGTGACCTGGTTTGCACAACTATCATTGCTTCCCGTTTCGGCATGATTGATGAAAAGACGTTTAATGACAACAATGCTCACGTTAGAAGTAATCAGTGAGATGAAGCGGCATTTAACGACAAAACATTGTCAAGGTTAAGTATGAAGAAGTATTCCGCAATTCGCGTCGGGCTAATAATATTGGCTTTGCTTTGCATGTCCTGGATAACAAGCGGATGTTCGAGGGGCCATTATTCCTACGAAAAACACCTGCCGCCAGGTACATTTGAAAATGGCGTTGTGGTTAGTATGCACAGGTTGGCCTCTGAGGCAGGAGCGGATATCCTGAAAAGGGGCGGCAATGCCGTTGATGCGGCGGTGGCGATATCCTATGTGCTTGCTGTGGTACACCCCGAGGCGGGAAATATCGGCGGTGGCGGGTTTATGGTTGTTCGAACGCCTGGTGGTCGGGCTGCTGCAATCGATTACCGTGAAAAAGCGCCGGGGAGAGCGTATCGTGATATGTACCTCGACGAAAAAGGCAACGTCATCAAACACTTGACCAGAGATGGTGCTCTTGCCGTGGGAGTTCCCGGTACTGTTGCCGGGACAATGTATGCTCTGGAAAAATACGGTACTATGAGCAGGGAAGAGGTCCTTCGGCCGGCCACAGAACTTGCAGAAAAAGGATGGATACTTGACCGACCGATGGGGGGAGAGAAGTTCAAGATGTTCCCGCCATCTGATGCAGTCTTTAATAAGCCGGATGGATCCCGATACGAAGCAGGTGAGCTCTGGGTGCAAAAGGACCTTGGAAAGACCCTTAAGGCCATAGCCAAACGGGGACGAGACGGCTTTTATAAGGGAGCAGTGGCAGAGTTGATCGTTAAAACCATGGAGAAATACGGTGGAATCATAACGCATGAGGACCTTGAGAATTACAGGTGTGTCGAACGGACGCCGGTTACAGGCACCTACAAAGGATACGGCATTGTTTCTATGGCACCTCCAAGTTCAGGGGGAATTAGTTTGATAGAAATGCTGAATATCCTTGAAAGGTACGATATTGGCGTATCAGGCTGGAATACCGCCAAGACCGTTCATCTTATGGCAGAAGCTCAACGGCGTGCGTTTGCCGACCGGGCTAAGTATATTGCTGACCCTGATTTTGTTGAGATTCCGGTCAAAACGTTGACTTCAAAGAGGTATGCTGATATCAGAGCCAAAGACATCGACCCATCACACGCAACTGCAAGTGCCCAGGTGACGTGCGGTGACGTAACCCAGGTGCCTTATGAAAGTGATGAGACAACGCATTATTCCATAGTCGATAAAAATGGTATGGCTGTTGCGGTGACCACGACTTTGGAACGGAGTTATGGCAGTTATCTTGTCGTTGAGGGAGCAGGATTTCTGTTAAACAATGAGATGGGCGACTTTAGTGCAAAAACAGGTGTGCCGAATTCGGCGGGTCTTGTGTACGGCAATGCAAATGAGATCGAAGCAAACAAGCGGATGTTAAGCTCGATGACGCCCACGATTGTTACGAAAAACGGCAAGAATTTCATGGTAATCGGATCACCGGGAGGGCCAACGATAATAACAACGGTTCTGCAGTGCATTATGAATGTTGTGGATCACGGTATGACTGCACAGCAGGCGGTTACTGCTCCACGTTTTCATCACCAGTGGCTGCCCGATAGAATAGAATACGAAATTGGCGCTTTTTCCGAAGAGACTATCACAAGGCTGAAGAACCTTGGCCATTCGTTGGTGGGTACGGAAAGGATCGGAAACGCCCAAGGGATCGTTATCGACACTAATACAGATCTGCTTGAGACCGGACCAGACCCGCGCAAAAGCAGCGTGGCTATTGGCTACTGAAATTGTGCGCTGGGAGTCAATTCTTTACTATTACATCTCAAGATTTGTGTGCTGCGCGCAAATCTTTGCGGTGGTGACCAACGGCTACGATATGAGTCCAGGGTTGGCATGGCAACTACAAGTATCACCGTAGATATTCTTCCTAACGTTGTATCCGGCTTTACTCAGGCTTGGAGAAGCCAGACGTATCTGTGCCAACCGAATGTGTATTACGACCAGTCATGAGCTTTTCGTATATGTGTGCGCGTTAATCAGGTCTTTCAGGAGCGCAGCGGCAGCACCGACTGGAGAACTTTTTCCGCCCATCACCGTAATCTGATCCATAGTGTCGGTCATGTAACTTATCGCCTTTTCAGACCCATTCACAGATGCGAGGGGATGGTCTTTGTCCAGCAGCTTCGGCGCCACGCTAAGTTGCACTTCTCCATCGACCAACTCGGCCGAGCCAATCAGCTTGATCACTTTGTCATCCCTCGTGGCCTTCGAAATATCTTCCAGCCCTATCTTTGTAATTCCCTGGACCTTTATGTCCTTGATTCCGGACGACATGTCAAAGATTCGATTTGAGATTAAGACCATTTTGATCGCCGTGTCCTTTCCCTCCACGTCAAAACTTGGGTCGGTCTCGGCAATTCCGAGTTGCTGGGCTTCTTTAAGCGCCACATCATACGAACAACCATCTTCTTTCATTCGTGAGAGAACATAATTTGTCGTCCCGTTCAGGATGCCCTCCACCGAAAGCACACGGGTACCAGCCAGACAAACCCGCGCTACATCAAGAGTAGGAAGTGCGGCTGCTGTAGCTGCGCTGATATGCAAACGACAATTATTCTTTCGGGCCAATTCGTGAAGCTCCTTATAGAACAGCACGACAGGTCCTTTGTTGGCGCTGACTACATCCATACCCTTTTCCACTGCAGTAAAGATATGCGTTTTGCCCGGTTCACCATCGATCAGATTCGTAGGCGTCGCCTCGACCAGTACGTCAGCAGATACCCGCTGGATTGCCTCGGCACCGGTAAGGCCCGGCTGGCCAAACCCGCCGAAGTTTTCAACGGCCCCTCCCATACGAAGGTGGGAAAGGAGTTCTGCCACCGGAAGGCCGTTATCGCCGGTTGTTGTGGCAGCACCGCCTATATCCACAACTGCGGTAAGGACGAAACGTAGTCCGTATTTTTTCTCAATTTCAGCAACGCGGTCAGCCAGCAGCTGCACAAGCTCTTTGCCGACACCACCAAGTCCACACAAAACAATTTTGGTGCTCTCCATCATTTATTGCCTTTCAGAATCAGTTCATCATAATCGTTAGTATCTACAAAAGCCTCCACAATGACCGGGCTGTTTGCCACAAAGGCATCTTCAAGGGCAGCCCTATACTCATCCTTCGTCCTCGCCTCAAACACTGGAACACCAAAGAAGGTCCTAGCTGAAGCGTAGCCATCATCATGTAGCAGTGTTCCATAGCGTTCATAGCCCTTGCGCTGCTGCTTGAGACGAATCAGCGAGAGATTCCTGTCCGTCACAAGCACAAATACAACTTTGGTCCCAAGCCGCATAGCCGTAGCCATCTCACCGACCATCATCAAGAAGCCACCGTCTCCAACAACACAGGCTACGGAACGGTCAGGGAAGCAAAGTTTTGCCGCGATCGCCGAAGGAATGCCAAATCCCATAGACGACCAGCCATTAGTCATCAACTGAAGCTCCGGAGCAGGTGTGCGCCAAGCCTGACCTATGAGGTGTAAATGGGATCCTACGTCGCAGGTCATTATACCATTATCCGGAAGCATCTCCCGTAGAGAGGATAGCACCGCGCGCGGCCCGAAGCTTCCGGGACCAGGGCGAAGGTCCCCAAACATCTTCTTCCGGCGTTGGGCGAGCCTTTCCATATCCCAGTCCTTTTTCATACCATGTACGAGGGCGGCAAGCCGCTCCAAAGCACATTTCAAGTCACCCACGACATCACAAGCGAGAGTATATTTAGTTTGATCCAAATCTGCCGGTACCGTATTGATATTCAGCAGCGGAACGTTAGGGATCCAGTCTTCATAGTTGATTTCTATCGGGTCGTACCCGATCCCCACGACCAAATCAGCCTGTTGGTGGGTTTCTCCCACCTGATTGGCTAAGGCATGAGCCAACACCCCGGCATACGAGGGATGATCCTCGGGAACCATACCTTTGGCCATAGGCGTCAGGACAACCGGCACCTGATATTTTTCCGCCACTTTCAGTACCAGAGGCCGAATGCCGGCACGCATAGACGTGATTCCCAATGCCAGAACTGGCTTGCGAGCTTCAGTGAACAGCTTTTCCATTTTGTCCAGAGAAGCCGTATCTGGCGGTGGAGGCCCTTTTGCAGGCTGCCGTTTCACTTCTTCATCAGTCGCTTCAAACGCACTCATACCAGATGGAAGACCGATATGTACCGGCCCAGGCACCTCAGAGGTTGCTATTTGCATAGCTTGATAAAGGGTTTTCTTCACACTGTCAGGTTTCAGCCGAGTTGTCCATTTTGTTATCGAACGAAAGAGCGTCTGGTGGTCAATATTCATCTGTGTCACTCGGCACAGCATGCCATCGGACATTTCATCTGTAAATACCAGCATCGCTGACCGGTCGAGGAAGGCGCAGCCTACACCTGTGGTCAGATTGCAAGCTCCCGGGCCAAACGTTCCAAAACAGGCCGCTGGTGTCCCGGTGAGCCGCCAACATACGTCGGCCATGAAACCGCCGCTGGCTTCATTGCTCACGAGCACGAATTCAACACCATCGGTGGCCCGCAAAGCCTCCATATAATCCACCCAACTCCCGCTTGGCACCCCAAACACATACCGGATGCCGAGTTCTTGGAGCGTTTCTGCAAACTTTTTGGCAACAGTTGTCATATTAACATTGATTCTACCTGTTCAAGTGTTTGCGGTAAAGGTTTTTCGATGACAACGTTCCGGGGTCGAGAGCATCTGCTGTTTGTGAGTAGGTTTTTCAGGCAGCTATACAGCACCTGTCAGCGCATTTGCATTCAAAACCATAATGCATAGCCGGGCAACGATACTTCAATGTTTGTCATCATATTAAGCGAAGAATGTTCCAATGATTTCTGTGTCACAACGTACATTGAATCCGGTGCGCGAAAAACGGCGTTTTATGGTCAAAATCGAAGGTGGGTAAGTTCTGATAATTACCATTCTTCACTGCATAGTTTTACCGAAACTGTGGCAATTCCACTCGTTGGGATGCCGGAGGCACCGAGTGATCGGTATCGCTACCACGAACCAAAAGACAGACATATGCAAAAGCCGATAACTGGAAGCAAAGGCAATCCGCACCCTCTATGGTGTCACAAACAGGTGTTTTTCAGAATCTCGTTAAGACAACCCGGGAAGAAACCGAAAATACTACGAGACTCCTTCACGGGGAGATGATGATTTTTTTCTCGCCTGGCCCTGGTTCATTCCGGGGCTCTTTTGTTGCGCCCTGCAGGTGCATAAGTTATACTAACGCACGTAACTCTCTACTACTCCCAATCCACCTCAACACCTGCGTGTCGCAGTCTTTCACGTGCTGTGGGATAGGGAGTAACGGTCTCTTCCTCCAGATTCCTCACCAAGGCTGGATGTATTGCGTCAAGCCGCTCAAACAAGCTCTTCCGCTCTTCTTCTGTCATAAACCGTGAGTCCGCACTCATAGCCGCAACGTGACAACTCGCCCCGGCACTAAGCAGATTCTTGATGCCCTGGAAAGGCAATTCAAAAAACTCCGGCTTAGCTCCTGTTTTCCTCGTAAATGCCTCGGGTGTTCCAGCTTTCAGAGCCACACGAGTATGAACCTTCTCGAAACGAGATATCTCTCGGGCATATTCTGAATCAGCGCCGATCAGAAGGCCGTTGGTTTCGAGAAAGAAGAGTCGGAACGGCGACTTTTCCACAAGCTCCAACAAGTTAAGAAGATGTGATTTTCCCAGCGTGGGCTCTGCTCCAGAGATGCGGAGTTGGTCTACTCTCTTCCTGCGTGCCATCTGACTCAGTGCATCGAAGGCCTCATTTGGGGACTTGAAGCTCCCATGCTTCTCAGGAAAGTCTCTGCTCCAATTGACCCAGCAGAAGATGCATCGCAGGCAACATCCGCAGGCATATCCTGTCGCGATGCCACCGTACATACGTGGGCAAGAGAACTTTGTGTACTTGCGGCGATTCCCGTCGCAGACAATCTGCTCAGTCTGCTTCGCCACCTCAAGCGGATCGAAAGGCGTAAACCCAGGCTCCAAGTATCGCGGGTAGCCCTTAAGCGATTTGTTCATGCTATCTGGCATGTCGATGCATCCACAACACAAACGTATCGACTCATTCTATCACCACCACCTTCCCCTCGTCAACCAAACATCTCTTCAAATCCTTATTCAGCCAATATCCCCAAAAGAATCATATGATTCATACTTTTCTTTTCATCCGAATACTTAATCCGATGCTAAAAAACGTGCTTTTTCTCGCTAAAATCAACTGTAGGTGAATATGTCGGGATGATTCCTTCTATCGAGTATAAGAACTTAATTTGGATTAATCCAAGCCATCGATTTGCAACAGCGATGCACATTCCTAATTTCCATACGTACTTTTTACGTACTTTTCTATCGGTTCCGTGTCGGTTACGAGTCGGTAGTGAGTATAGGCACAAGTAGGTAATCGTTATTAGTGTGCAAATAACCGCTATAAGTGCAGAACAGACAAGAAATTAAAACCAGATTTTTGACCTTTTAAGCCGTAGGTCCTGGGTTCGAGTCCCAGCGCTCTCATTCCTTCGACTTTGCTCAAGATGGTGAGCTTGTCGAACCATTGTCCCATTATTTACACTTCTGCCGACAAGTTTATTATGGTCCGGAAACGATAGCCTTCAAAATCGCAAACTGCAAGTCGAACACTTTCCGCAACTCGTCATCGGGAACAACATCACCAGTAACACCCATATAGGCATCTGCAAATCGCGAGCCAAACCCGATGACGGTCACAGTCCCCTTGCCGTGACGGACTATTGCGGCCACTGGTATGTTTGTCACCGACGCCAATGCCTCCCCTCCCTTGACATCACAGGTTGAGTCGATTTGTATCACAGGCCAATTCTCCGGCGCTTTCAGTGGGCCGCTAAGATTAGCGTTTGGCTTGACAGTTAGCCCGAACGGATATAGCAGACTGTTTGCAGTTGACGGGAAGTTCGCTGGTGAGTCCAGGATGAGCACTTTTCCGCCCGAAGCGACATAATTGACCAGCTCCTCGCGGAACTCGTTCGTGACCGTCAGGTTGGGATGAGTAAAGACGATAAGGTCGCCGCTCAGGGCATCGGTGCCACTTTTACGAGAGGTGAAGTAACCAAGACGCAGAATCCACCGCTCGAAAATTCCGAATCCTTCCTTCTTTCCGGAGATGAACCCGCTTTTGGAGAGAGGTGCATCACACACCGTACGGTCGACCACAACTTCAACCATTGGGCGAACCGCTTTTGGAAGACTCATAGAATAGTTGTGAATTGCTCGTGTACTCACTGCTGCAATCGACCAGCCAAACACTCCTGCGCTTACCACAATTAGCCAGGCCGCGTTCCATCTCGGCTTTAGCACCAGCCCACCGGCAAGGAGCGGAAGGCCCAAAAGGATTAGAAATAGTCGTAGGGGGTAAGGGGAGTTGCGGTGATTAAGCCATTCGAGCATGCCAAGCATTAACTCAGCCTTTCCAGGTTCAAAG
>SDBU01008458.1_pt1 | contig 11702 bp, 8 predicted proteins | sample 2277071 | NCBI WGS metagenome assembly SDBU01 (sample SAMN10397929, study PRJNA504765) | marine sediment metagenome | isolation source: marine sediment core GS08_GC12, 126 cmbsf | place: Arctic Ocean: Gakkel Ridge, Loki's castle | collected 2008 | reverse complement strand
GTGTAGGCGTTCGCGGAGGGGTTGTACCACTTGTAAACAACGCGCCCTTCTGTGTCTAAATAAGCTTCGGGTTCGCTGGGCCAGCCGCCCGGCGATGCGTGCCAGCGGGGTTCATCAGGCTGAACTCCAGGTGGAAGATGAAATATCACCGTGAGGTCTGTGCTTCCATGGGCAGAGCTTTTTTCAAAGTAATTGGGCTCGAAGCGCGCGCTGGCGTAATCGTCACCCTGAGAATCTTTATAGAGAAGCCCGCTTATTGGACCCAGGTCGACAACTACCGTACCCTGTTGTCCTGGCTGAATGGCGTTGCTGCCCAAGCCCAGTTCGATGCCGGTGGATATATACTCGGAGTGAGCGATATGAGAGATAGTGCGATTGTTAATCGTCGCTGACATGGTTCCAAGGTCGTAGTTGTCATTGGGGGTTCCGATGTCGACGAATTCGATCGGAGGGCCCGAGGCGTCGTTGGTGAAGACGATCATGTAGAGGATTCGGGCGCTTCCATCCGACTCCCAGTACACCTCAGCGATCTCCTGGTCGACGGTGAACGAGTAGGATTGTCCGAAAACAGGCGCCGAGAATACAAGGAGCAGGGAGGTGAGGATCCCTGCAATCCAAAAGATCTTCCTGATTCGGCTGCGGCTCGAGAACTGTTTTGGTTTGTTCACCGTAGATCCCTCAAATGGAGATGGAAAAGGCAAGGAAGTCATCAGTTGCTCCGCGTTATGCTATGTCAAAGGATGTCGCTTCGGTCACCACTTTGGCTCTTCGGTAAGTTGATAGGTCGAGCCGCAATATGGACAGGTAACGACGGGCGCACCGGCGACCATCTTGATATTGTCAGGGGATAACGCACCGCCGCAGTTCTGACAGGTTAATATTTCAAGATTAACATCGCCAGAGAGCTCAATCTTCTGGATTAACTCGGTCGGTTCCGATATTGCCTTCCGTCCTACGAGCCAGATTAGACCGAGTCCACCGGCGATACTGATCACGCCGACTATGATCCAGCCCACGGATCCACTTTCACTGAAGGCACCCCAAACAAAAAGGACGCCGAAGAAGATGAGGATCGCGGCTGCAATATACCCGATGACCTTCCCCATGTTTTTTTTACCTCCGAAACCAAGATGTAGTAGTGTAGCAAATCATGTTTAACATGCAAATAGATAAATTGTACATGGATAGTCCGACAACAGAGTGCCAGGTTTTCCCCAACCATCCAGCCCACTTTTATAAGAAACTGACCGCTTGACCCCTGATATGACTAGACTAGAATAAAATGACCAAGCGTGCCTGACGAGAGAACGATTTTTTGCTGTCATTTTCCGAGTGGGGTTCTAATAGACTATCATGCTCTCTACTTGATTAGGTGTCTGGAGAGTCAATGATAAAGGTGAAGACAGGTTCAATGGATGAGTAGATCAAATATCCTCGTGCTGATTCCAGCCTGGAATGAAGCGAGTCGAATTAGACCGGTCATCGAAGCCATTCGTGATTCCCAGCCCGTTCTTGTGGTTGATGACGGTTCAAGCGACGGCACTGCCGATGTTGCCCGGGGAGTGGGTGTTGAAGTCGTGGTCCATGCACAGAATATGGGCAAAGGTGTGGCGCTATCTACGGGCTTCGCCTGGGCGTTGGAGGGAGGCTATGAAGCCGTACTCACCATGGATGCGGATGGACAGCATGACCCAGCGGAAGCAGCTAAGTTCTTCGAAGCTTATGAGCGAGGAGAGGGCGATTTAATCATCGGCCGCCGTGATTTCCGAAAGATGCCTCTTTACCGCGCCTTCGGTAATGGGATCAGCACATGGATGCTCTCGAAAGTCTTGGGAATCAAGATCTTTGACAACCAATGTGGATACCGTCTATACACGCGAAAATTGCTGGAAACCGTGGACCTCGAAAGAACGGGATTTGAATTCGAAGTGGAGGTTGTCGTCGAGGCCGTAGCGGCGAGCTTGAAGATCGGATGGGTGGACGTGCGTACGATCTATGGAATTGAGAAGAAGAGCTATTTCCATCCATTTTTTGATTCGCTAAAGGTTTTAAATATGATTTGGGAGGCGCACAAGAGGTTTCAGGAGTTGAAATAAAAACCAAAACTGACTCGGAACGAATAGAGAGCGAACGGGTCGTTCCCAGGATTGGTCTCGGGGAGTTGTGTATAGATGGCGCTCAATGAGTTCATCAGCAGCCAGATTGGACCTGTGGTTGGGGCGTTTCTGGGTCGAGTATTAACTCGGAAGCAGGCTTTCCGATTAGCTGACTTTATTGCGGCGAAGCTCGCTGCTAAGGAAGAAAGCGCTCTCTATCAAGCGGTACGGAGCAACCTGGCGGTTATTAAGGGGGTGCCATACTCATCATCAGAACTCGATGGTGGAGTCGGCAGAGTTTTACAGAATGCTGCGCATGGTTATGTGGATTGGTACAGGATGATGGCTTCAGGTTTGGATGATATAGAATCGGTCTGCGAGGTAGATGAGTCTCTCTTTGAAAGCGCGCTCGAAGCCCAGAGCAATGGTCATGGCGTCGTATTCGTGGGTGCGCACATAAGCAGTTTCAATTTATTCCTTTTGCTATTAGCCAAGAGAGGTTTCCCTATTCAGGTTCTCTCATATGCTCGATCCGAGGAGAGTCATAGATCTGATACTATCCTGCGAGAGCGTTTTGGGATCAATGCGACACCGATCTCGTTTGAATCTCTGCGCCAAGCATTCCGCCGCCTTTCGGACCATGGGTTCGTCCTTACCGGGGTAGATCGCCCAGATGTCGGGGGATCGCAGTTGACCTTCTTTAGCCGCAAAGTCGAGTTGCCGATCGGCCATGCACGGCTCGCCATCCGGGCCGGGGCGCATATGATCGTTGGAGTCGTCCAGAAATCTACGGATGGCATATATAAGGTTACCGCTCCCCCAATCATCAAGCCCGAAATAACGGGTGATCTAAAAAAGGATACACTCACGCTTGCACAACGAGTGGTGAGCATCATCGAAGGATTCATCCGCAGCGATCCCGAAGAGTGGTTGATGTTTCTGCCGGTGTGGCCCGATATGATCCCGTAAAGTGCCGCATCTCAGACAGCCCCTCAATTTCTAATAGCGAGCACATCTTGAAAAGCATGGCTGAAGAAAAGTTCAAGAAAAGAACAACCACTCTCCGGACCGAGATCCGGAAGCACAATTACCAGTATCATGTGCTGAACGCACCCCTCATCAGCGATCATGAGTACGATCGTTTGATGAGAGAACTTCAGGCTCTTGAATCAGAGTTCCCCGAATTGATCACTCCGGATTCGCCTACTCATCGTGTCGGTGGGGAAGCAGCTGAGGGCTTTGTGCGGGTGTCGCACCCGGTCCCGATCCTGAGTTTGAGCAGTGCCCACAGCGACGACGAAGTTCGGGCATGGTTCGATCGGATCGCGAAACTAGACGAACGTGTTCGCGACTCAAATTTCACTGTCGAACCGAAATTGGATGGGCTCACCGTGGTGCTGCATTATGAAAATGGAGTATTCACCCTCGGAACGACCCGCGGGGATGGGGAGGTCGGGGAGGATATCACCTCCAGCCTGAAGACGGTCCGCAGCCTGCCACTCCATATCCCCGTCATCGTGAGTGGACCGAAACCACCGGCTCGGCTTGTGGTGCGCGGCGAAGCGATTATTTATCTTGATGATTTTCAGAAATTAAACGACGAACTTGAGGTTGCTGGCGAGCGCACATATGTTAATCCGCGCAATACTGCATCCGGGGCGCTTCGTCAGCTCGATCCGAGTCTTACCGCCTCCCGTCCGATTCGCTTGCTTTGCTATGACATCGTGGACTCTGACGGCCCCGTACCACAAGAGCAGTGGGAAGCTCTTGTCTACCTTAAGGCGCTAGGGTTTCCGGTCCCTTCTGATATCACGCTAGAGGCTGACCTTGATGCAACCCTCGGCAGATACCAGGACTGGATCAGGCGGCGGGACTCCCTTCCATACGAAGCTGATGGCATTGTTGTGAAATTGAACGATCTTCAACTATCGAGGGAATTAGGTGTAGTCGGCAAAGACCCGCGTGGCGCGATCGCGTATAAATTCCCGGCCCAGGTGGTCACAACTTGTCTGGAAGATATCGGGCTCAACGTCGGGCGGACGGGTGTCGTTACACCATTCGCAATTCTTGAACCAGTTGAGGTCGGCGGGGTAACAGTTCGGCAAGCAACGTTACACAATTTTGATTTCATCCACGAAAAGGACATCCGCGTAGGTGATCGCGTACTTATTAAGCGCGCCGGTGATGTCATTCCCTATGTAATTGGACCCGTCGTTGAAGCACGGACAGGGGAAGAAATTCCGTTTCGAATCCCGGAACAATGCCCATCTTGCGGAGAATCTCTTGAGCGGATCGAAGGGGAGGTCGCAATCTACTGTGTTAATGCGGCTTGTCCAGCTCAGTTGGTTCGTAATATTGAACATTTCGCTTCCCGTGGAGCGATGGATATCGAAGGTCTGGGGATAAAAGTTGCACACATGCTGGTTGAGGGGCACCTGGTCAACGACGTAGCGGATCTTTACAACCTGGACGAAGAAGATCTCTCAGGGTTGGATGGCTTCGCGGATAAGAGAGCGCAGAACCTCATCGAGTCAATTCAAGCCTCACGGTCACAGCCTCTCTCGCGCCTGCTGACTGCCCTGGGTATTCGCAATGTTGGTGAGGCAGCGGCTGGCGAGCTAGCCAGCCGTTTTAAAAATCTTGACCGATTGTCTGAGGCTGTTTTGGAGGAGCTTGAAGAAGTAGAGGGGATCGGACCGAAGGTGGCTAAGACGATCATCGATTGGTTTTCGCAAGCGTCAAACAGAAGAATCCTCAAGAAATTGCTTGAAGCTGAAGTGTGGCCGGAGTTGACCGAATCCGAGGGTAGTGAAATTGAGCGGATCCTGGCGGGTCGAACTTTCGTGCTTACGGGAACCTTGCCGTCCTTAAGTCGGATCGAAGCCAAGGACTTGATTCTGAGGCATGGGGGCAAGGTTACAGGAAATGTGAGTCGTCGGACGGATTACCTCGTCGCTGGAGAATCTCCCGGATCGAAACTTGCTCGCGCGCGGGATTTGAATATTCCCGTGATTGATGAAACCCAACTAAAAGCGTTAATTGAGTGAAGTTCAGAGGCGCGGGTATTGATCCTCTTCTCGGCAACCGGGTGAGATTCCACGCAAAACTATCTTATTGGATGTTGATAATCTTATGAAGAAAGTTACATTAAAACCCCGTCGTGAAAAAGCGATCCTGCGCCGCCATCCTTGGATTTTCTCTGGAGCTGTCGAGAACGTGACAGGGAATCCAGATTCCGGCGATGTTGTTGAAATACACGCCGCGGATGGGCGATGGCTCGCTCGTGGAGCGTACTCTCCGATATCACAAATCCGTGTCCGTGTTTGGACATGGAACCAGACGGAGGAAGTCGACGCAGATTTCATCCAGAAGCGAATAATTCTTTCTATCACGGCCCGAGACGAGATCGGGATTCCCAAATCCACGAATGCCTATAGGGAAGTGCATGGTGAGTCAGATGGCATCCCTGGCTTGATCGTTGATCGTTATGGGGATTATCGTGTTGTCCAATTCCTCTCCGTTGGAGTTGAGCGCTGGAAGGACGAAATCGTTGAGATACTTTCATCTCATGGCGAGTGTCTGGGGATTTACGAGCGCTCTGATGTCGACGTTCGTGCACTGGAAGGCCTGGAACAATGCTCTGGGATGCTTGTTGGGCAGGAACCACCCGAGCTAATTCAAATACGAGAAGGAGGACGGCGCTATCTCGTGGATGTTCGCAATGGGCAAAAGACCGGCTTCTTCCTCGATCAGCGTGAGAATCGTGGGGTGGCTGCGAATTGGATTAGGGGCGGGGAGGTGCTCGACTGCTTTTGCTACAGCGGCGGTTTTACTGTTGCCGCGCTGGGCGCAGGGGTAGAGCGGGTGACCGCCGTGGATCAATCTAAAACAGCATTGGCGTTAGCGGAAGAAAATGTACGCTTAAATGGGTTCCCAGCGGATGACGTGGAGTTCCTCGCGGAAGATGTGTTTCAGTCGTTGCGAAAATTCCGTGACCGAGGGAGAAGTTTCGACGCAGTGATACTAGACCCGCCTAAATTTGCGGCAACATCGGCTCAGGTGGACCGGGCTGCGCGGGGATATAAGGATGTGAATTTACTGGCGTTTAAACTGCTGCGGGTAGGCGGTTATCTGCTGACCTTCTCCTGCTCGGGTGGCGTAGCGCCTCAGCTTTTCCAGAAGATTGTCGCCGATGCTGCATTAGATGCCGGGGTTGAGGCGGTCATCGTGGGGTGGCTTTCGCAGGCGAGCGACCATCCAGTTCGGGTTTACTTCCCGGAAGGCCGCTATCTCAAAGGGCTTGTGTGTCAGATTCGTGAGAAGTGAGGGTTTATGGGAGATGATGGAGTTGCTTTGGTTGAACGGTCTACGCTCCTGTCTCAACCCCCCCCCCTTTTTTTACGAGCAGGAAGTAGCCTGTGTTTTGATGCTTCGAAGGTAAAGAATAAACGAAGATAGGGTGAGCCAGCAGCTCACCCCATCTCATCACTCTGCACCCGTATCTAGTTTTTCTAATGGAAAAATCACTTCATCAATCTAATGTTCTCCATCAAGATGGATTAATCTTCTCTTGCATAGAGAGCTTCAAGGCGTGCTTATATACCTTCTGGATTCGAGCGGCAGCTTCCTGCTGCTGTGCGCCTTCCAACTGTTGGACGGTAGAAACCAGAGCGCTCAAAAGATCGTTATCGATCGTTTTTTTACTTTCCTCAAGCAGCTTTATCGCCTCTTCTTCATTCTCGATTTCCAGTACGCGTTGCGCGAGCTTGAGACCCTCCGGCATGGATTCTTGAGCGAGAGAGCGAATACGCTGTTCGATCGCTGACAGACGTTTAGCGAGGTCCTCATCCTTCCGTTTTTCCGCATCTTGCAAATTAGCTTGAAGTATCCCCAAGAATAAATCGTCGATCATCGGGATGGCTTGCAGTAGAGCCTGATCGAGGTCATCTGCGTCGAGAAGAGTCTTTAAGAGAGCAGCGGACTGCGCCGCTCGAGCCTCTTGGATCTTATCCAACTCTTCTGTAATTTCGAGGATTTGCTGTCGCAAGGAAGAAAGGTGTTCCTTATCCTTACCCTGCGACTGGTCAATCCTTTCGGTGATGCGTTGGAAGAAACTGTAATCCAATGCGGGGCGAGTGAGATTGACCAATGCCACAACCCGATTTTCATCGGGCGCTTCTACCAACAGATCGAGAAGTGTCTCTTGCGTTAATCCCTGCTCGGCAAGACCTTGCAGGCTTTTCGTCGCGTCTTTTAAAGCCTCTTCCTGAGCTCTAAGTTTCTTCCCGAAAGAGCTGAACTCGATAATTTTCTCCAGCCTGGCGCCCATCGCCTCTGTTGCTTTCCTATCGCCTGTCGACTGAAGCGCGAGGCCAGCTATCTGGAAAAATGTCGCATCAAGCTCGGCGTCGTTTTCCTGAACGAAGGTCTCGATTTGATCTTCGGACAGTGTGAGCACTTTCTCGAAGAGACGCATTGTGGCCCGCTGCGCGTCGATTTCTTCCTTCGATATCCCTTCTGCTTCCAAAACTCGTTCGACTAAACCTCGCATCGTCAAGGTTGTTTGCGGCTGAAAAAGGTACCCTTTTCGCTCCGCAGGAGGAAGCTGGTCGGACACACGCTTGATCATCTGTCCGATGATGCGTTCCTGCTCGTTCTTCGGTATGCTCGCTTCTATGGGGACAAAAGTCAACAAAAGCTCATGCTGCGGATCGTGATAAACGATCGGCACTGCGACAGCACCATCGAATCCGCAAGCGCTGCATTGGATATGGTTGAACGATCCAGAAAGAAGCCGAGCCTTCGCACCAGGATCTTGAGCGACGTCGATCAGTTGCTGGATTTGAGCCTGGATAGGAGACCTGCAATTGGGACAGGGTATTTGAGTGGTATTGATTACCATATTAATCTTCTACCTGGGTGTCCTTTGCTATTGGTAATGAGAAACAGATACATGCTCCATCCTTTACGCGGTCATCCACCCAGATTCGACCTGCGTGGGCTTCGATTACAGCTTTCGCGAGGAAGAGTCCCAAACCTGCTCCTTTGATTTTCCGGCTGGTTTCGTTCGAGCGATAAAATAGATTGAAGATTCTGGGCACATCCTCAACGGCGATCCCCGGACCTTCATCTTGCACACAAATAACAACATCATTTTGCTTGGTCGTCCCGGATATGGTAACGCTCCCGCCATCCGGAGAGTATTTCACTGCGTTGGAAAGCAAGTTTCCCAGCACTTGCATCAAGCGAGTCTCATCGGCGTAGACAATGGGAAAGGCAGAAGGGAAATCTATCTTGAAATCATGCTGATCCGATTGTGTCTTAAAGCGGTCTGCCATCTGCTGTGCGAGGTGGTCGAGGGCGATCTGCGATCGATTCAACTTGAGCGCGCCTGCCTGCAGGCGTGAGGCGTCTAACAAGTCGTCTATTAGCCCTGAAAGATGGTCAGCTTCCTCCTCGATCACTGCTAAACTGTCTTTGACGACCTCGGAGTCCCAGCGTGCATCCTCTCTGCGGAGTGTGCCGACATATCCCTTAATCAGCGCGACCGGAGTGCGCAGTTCATGGCTGATGATAGAGATAAAGGTGCTCTTTAATTCCTCTGCTTCGCGAAATTTTGTAATATCGCGTACGGTCGCGACGATACTTAAAAGTTCCCCGGCCTCATCAAAAGCTGGCGCGTAGGTAATGCCTACGCTAACGGCGCCGTTGCCCTTTGTGACCAGGTCTCCCTCTACGTAGAGGGTCGCCTGTGCGCTTAGGGGCCAACCGCCGGCTTCTGTATCCTCAAGGGAGCTTCCTGGTTCTCTGCTGAGCCAACGGATGATCTCTTTGTGTTGTTTACCGATCACGCTGTCAGCCTCATAGCCCATTAAACTCGAACACGCCCGATTGAAGCGGGTGAATCGGTAGGATGGGTCGAGGATGAAAATACCATCAGCGGCAGATTCTAATATGGCATCCAGATGATGGTGCTGCTGAGCAATTTCAGTGAAGAGTGTCGCATTGTGAACAGCTATAGCCGCTTGTGAGGCGAATGCGCTCAGGAGTTTACGATCATCGGTAGAGAACCGGCCGCGATACGACCTGAAGACGAAGATAACTCCGACAGTCTCCCCCTTAACGTTCATGGGTAACCCTACACCGGTCAGCAGACCCATGGATGCTGCCTGTGTTATCCGTTGCAGGCGTCTATTGACCTCAGGAAGTTCGAAGCGAGCAGGATCGCCGTGGTCAGGGATATCCAAAAGTAGTGGATCGAGATAGCGCACGAAGTCCGGGTTAATCCCGAAGGTGGAGGCGACCCGCCATGTTCCTCCTACATCTCGCAAGGCGATGAGGCCTGCACTGCCGCTAAGTATCTCAGCCGAGAAACGAACGATTTCGGCTAGGACGCGATCTAGATCCAGTTCTTCAGTGATCGCTCGGCTGATTCTTAGAAGATAATCGCGCTGGCGGATTCGGAAATCAGGAAGCATTCGCTGCTCTTACGCTTCCGCTTCAGCGGATGTGATTGCTTCTTCGAGCATTTGGAGCCCTTCGTTGATAAGATCCTGAGAGATGTTCAAAGGAGGGGCGATACGAATACAGTTCTCACGGCTGCCCAGGGTGATCAACCCGTTATGGAAAGCTTTTTCAACGATATTATCTCGAAGATCAGTCGCGGCTATCTTGGTCTCGCGGTCCTTGACAAATTCAATCCCGATCATCAAGCCTTTGCCGCGCACCTGACCAATGGATGGGTGGCGGGTCATGATTTCAGACAGCGCATCCAAGGTGTATTCCCCCACATCTGCTGCGTTCTTCATAAAACCGCCTTCAATCAACTCCAAGGTCGCTAAACCAGCACTGCATGAGACGGGATTACCGCCGTAGGTATTCCCGTGAGCTCCCATTGGCCAATCCATGACGCTGGCTCGGGCGAGAATGCCTCCCAGTGGCATGCCTGACGCAATTCCTTTCGCGAAGCAAACGATGTCGGGCTCCACGTCCCAATGCTCGATCGCCCAAAACTTCCCGGTGCGGCCGACACCCGATTGGACTTCATCAGCGATGAGGAGTATGCCGTGCTTGTCGCACAATTTCCTTAAGGCCGGGAAGAAACCCGCGGGAGGGACAACGTATCCGCCTTCACCAAGGATGGGTTCGATCATGATTGCAGCCGTCTCTTGGGGCGGAACTGTTCGGGCGAGCACGACTTCTTCGATGTAGCGAACGACAGCTTCGCCATAATCTTCGCCTTCAGATTGAACGAGAATAGGTCGGTAGGAGTCTGGATACGGGACGTGGGTCACACCGCTCATCATCGGGCTAAAGTTTTCACGATATTGTGTCTTGCTGGATGTGAAGGCCAATGATCCCATAGTCCGCCCATGAAACGCGCCGAAAAAACCTATGAAGTGCTGTCGGCCTGTATGGGATCGGGCGAGTTTAATTGCCGCTTCGACAGCTTCCGTACCGGAATTCCCCAGGAATACTTTCGCGGGTTCCTTGAAAGGAGCGGTAGCGGCTATTTTTTCAGAGAATTCTACCCATACAGGGTGGTAGAAATCGGAGGAGATATGTATGAACTTGTCCACCTGTTTTTTAATCGATTCAACGACTTTCGGATGGCTATGACCGGTTGAGCACACAGCGATTCCAGAGGCGAAATCGATGAAACGATTCCCATCAATATCCCAGACTTCGGATCCCTTTCCATGGTTCATTGCAAACGGGTAAGCCCTTGGGTAGGATGGGGATATTACCGCATGGTCTCGTTCCAAGAGTTCCTTCGTCTTTTTGCCGGGTACGTGCAGTGGTTTCATGGATCCAATGCCTCCTGAAAAGAATCTAGAAATGGAATGGATGTGCGCCGGACAACATTGCGCATAGCCACAATTAATCGATGGGTTTTGTGCATTTTCTTCACCGTTTAGAGGCGAAGAAGATGGTGAATTATATCACTCCCGCTTTGCATTGTGCTTATTCCATTGTATAAAAGAAGAGAGATTTCTTTGCCCAACCATTCAAAAAGGAGAATGCAGACATGAAAGAGCGACCCTGGTTTAAGCATTATGAATCAGAAGTTCCGAAGTCTATAAAGTACCCAGAAGTGCCGCTCTATCATTTTTTGGAGAATGCTGCTGTAAAGTATCCTGAGCAGGCCTGCGCGATATTTAAGGGTTCGGTGATTACCTATGCCGAGATGGACGAATTAGCGGATCGTCTTGCTGGCGCACTTGCGGCCATGGGTGTAAAGAAAGGACAGCCAGTCGGCATCTTCATGCCCAACTCACCGCAATTCGTAATGGCGTTCTACGCGATACTCAAAGCGGGCGGGATTGTCGTTGCAACGAACCCTCTCTACACAGCGCGTGAGATTGAACATCAAATGAAGGATTCGGGAACAGAGATTATGCTCGTCATGAGCAATTTCTATCCGATGATCAAAGAGGTTCAATCGAAGACTCCCATTAAGAAGTTGATCGTCACGAATATTAAAGAATATCTACCCGGTCTGCTTCGGTTCCTTTTCACTCTGACCAAAGAGAAGAAAGACGGGCATCGAGTTGAATTGGGAGAGGGAGATTATTGGCTGCAGGATCTGCTTAAGCAATACACACC
>SDBU01008457.1_pt1 | contig 11702 bp, 10 predicted proteins | sample 2277071 | NCBI WGS metagenome assembly SDBU01 (sample SAMN10397929, study PRJNA504765) | marine sediment metagenome | isolation source: marine sediment core GS08_GC12, 126 cmbsf | place: Arctic Ocean: Gakkel Ridge, Loki's castle | collected 2008 | reverse complement strand
ACATAGACTACATCCTTTCCTTCACGTGTCCAGTGAGCCACGCTCCCAGCGACACCAAACTCAGCATCATCTGGATGCGGGGTCACTACCATTACATCAGCCTGCTTCACCTCGCTCATAGCTCTCCTCAATTTAGACTACAGCCATACATTGTATAACATCGGTTGACTTGATACAATGTTTCCTTGACGATGTTGGTGATTGAAATGAGTGATTCCCATTACACTATTAGAAACTATCGTGCTTCGGATTTCGATGGCTTCGTCCAATTAAGGACTGAAGCCGCCAGATTGACCGCAGATGAAGGTTACCTCTCACCACAGGTCATCCGCGAAAACTTGGGTCGCCCCAATTATTCGCCTGAACAAGACCTGTTTCTCGTTGAAATTTCAGGGGTAATTGTCGGCTACCTGGATGTCGTACCCGAGGTAAAGATTGAGCGGGTCGTCGTTGATTGTTTTATCCATCCCGGGCATCGCAACAAGGGCCTGGCGACAAAGCTTCTCGCTCATGCTGTACGGAGAGCAAAAACACTGGGGGCGCAAGTAGCCCATGTCAATATACATCAGGGCAACACAGTCGCCCAGAGGGTGCTGACTGGTCTGGGCTTTCGTCTTATCCGCCGTGCTCACGAATTAAAGCTCGACCTTACCGGGACTCCTCTTCCAGAAGCCGCTGCCAGTTTTCCAATCCACCACCTTGAAGCGGGCGAAGAAGACAAATTGACCGAAATCCAGAATCGCTCCTTTATCGGTAGCTGGGGATACCATCCTAACACTGAAGAACAGATAAAGTATGAAACCAGTATGAGCAACTGTGAGCGGGAGGGGATACTCCTGGCCTGCGAAGGAAATAGACCCATCGGCTACTGCTGGACGAGGATAGAGGGCAGAGAAAACCCGACCGCAGACGAAAGCAAGGGTCGTATCTCTATGATTGGGGTGGACCCGGATTACAGGGGTACTGGCATAGGTAGGGGATTGTTACTGGCTGGATTATCCTACCTTAAGGGTCAGGGTCTGCGAGTAACTCAGTTGACCGTGGATAGTGAAAATAAGGTAGCTGATGCTCTCTACCGCTCTATCGGGTTCGAAATCTGTGACCGCAGTTTATGGTACGAAAAGGTGTTGGATTAGCCGACTTGAACCAGGTAATCGGAAAGCACCTCATTGCATTCCCTGGCTATCATCTCGGCGATGTTTGACCACCTGAACCCGGTTACTGATGCCGGCATCGCATTGATGGACTCGTCACTGCCATTTGGCCGGGAAAGAAGGAGGGATATCTTATCGGCAAGCAGGTGGGGGGTATTGTCTTCCACCACATACCCCGTCTCTCCCTGATGAATAATATTCTCCATATCTCCTACCCTGGTAGTTACCACCGGTGTGCCACAGGCTAAGGACTCTAAGGCTACCAGACCAAAGCTTTCGTAATATGAAGGAATAACACATATATCGGCAGCGCTGTAAAAATATGGAAGCTTCTCCTGTTTCACCAGCTCCATGAAGGTAACTGCGTCCCCTATCTCTAGCTCCTGGCACGTTGTCTTTAATGTTTCCACCTCGTCTCGACTGCGGGCGTCACCACCGATTATGATTAGCTTGAGATTCGGCGTATCTTTCAGGTAGGTCATGGCTCTGAGCAGCGACTCTATGCCTTTCAGTGGCTCGATTCTGCCCACAAACAAAATGACCTTCTCACTATCGAGACCAAGATGTCGCCTTGCATTATCCCTACCCATGGGTTGAAACAGGTCTAAATTCACCCCGCAGGGAATAACACTAATTTTGTCGGTAGAAGCGCCGTAGTAAGTATTGAGGTGTTCCTTTTCCCTCTCGGTGGAAGCAATAATGCGATGACAATCATTGGTGAGGTATCTTTCCGCCTCAATACGAAGCTCGGGTTCATCTTCGCCGATGCCGAGGGCATTCTTGACGGCACCTAGAGTATGAAACATCGTCATGTGGGGAACATTCCACCAGCGCTGCAAGAACTGCCCTACCCAGCCTGAAAGCCAGTAGTGGCTGAATACCAGGTCATACTGAAGACCGTTTTGCTTCCTGAAATCCTCCAGATTGCATACGAAATCAGGAAGATAGGTATAAACTACCAGCTTGTGGATATCCTCAACCTGCCCAGCTTTGATATGAATCAGTCGGGCATTTGGACCTATCTCGATAATCTGGGGGTCATTGAGGTCATGAATACGGGTGTAAACATCCACTGAATGCCCCTGTTTCCCTAACTGATAGGCAAGCTCTCGAACATAGACATTCATACCGCCGGTATCTTTCCCGCCTAGATCACCCACCGGACAACTATGTACACTGAGTAAAGCTAATTTTAGTTTTTGGTCTGCCACTAAGACTCTTTCTCCTCTAACTGCACTTGAATGAAGTCAACCAATCTCTATTTGACAACTGGACAGCTGAACCTCTCTTCCACCCAGGTGATACTTATAATGTTCGCGACCCTTCAAAAAGTCAAACCTTTTCCTGCCCCTCTCGATACTGTCCTTAATATAGAGGGCTTTAGAAAGTATGCCGACGCTTAAAGCACTGTACTCCGGGTCGTAGGCACTGTTGTACAGGTACACGGTATCATTATAGTCGAAAGCGAGAATCGCCGCTACCGATGTCTTGTCCAGTTCCAGAATGCCTGACCTCAGCAGTCCGGCCTCAGCCACAACCCCGGTCATGGATTTGAAGAAGGCCGCCATCTGCTCGGTCAGAAATGTTACTTTGTCTTCCCGGCTCTCTACGAACATTCTCAGGAAGATGTCCATAAACTCCGCCACGGATTCAACCTTGTCGATAATACGATAGCTTATGATACCTGCCTCCTCCAGCCTCCTCAGTTTGCGTCTCACCTCATGCCGTTGCTTACTGTTCAACAGTTGCAGGTACTCGTCCCAGGTAGCCGGTAAATCCCGTTCCAGGGAAATATCATCTTGATTGCAGGTGACCTTGCACCCCGCTTTTTTTGTCGTATCTACCAGGCTGGAAATCACTGTCGAGTCAGGCCTTAACGAGCCCAGGTCTAAAAGCCTGACCCCCTTTTGCTTCAAACCGTCAAGTAATACCTCAAAGAAATCGCTCCCCTTGCCCGGGGCAACAATGAAGTCCACATAGTCACAGACATCAGGATTGCCAATTATTGAAGCTGTTCTGTCCCTTATCAGGAGTGGAGCAATGCCAATAACCTGCTCGTCTTGTCTCACGGTAAGGAAACAAGGCTCAACTTCTGGGGCAAATGACTGCCACCAGACTTTCAGCCACGGAGGCAAAACGAAGAACGTCTCCCACCTTAACTCGTCACGGTGGTCTTTCCATTGAGAGGTGAGCCAGTCAAAACTCTCCTCGCTGATGCTATAGCTCATGGGTACTATAACCAGTGTAACACTTCGCCATAGCTGAAGCAACACGATTACTGTGCTGTGATATTGTCGGTTAACTCATTCAGGCCTGTGTAGTCGTCAGTGTGACGATGGAGCTGGTAATCAAGCTCGGCTATCACTACCTCGGCAGTGGAGAATATTCTTGCCTCAGCCAGATGCCCTCCTCGGCAGATGTCTCGTCCCGAGAGTTGCATATGCACATGGATAATTGTTTCATCATCCTTCAGGGCAACAGAACCCTGCGCACAGACAATCTCCAGAGGTCCAGTATAGTCCTCGGCTACATATTCACCGGGTAGCTCTGTCAAAAAGTTGAGTCTGGCACTCCTGACCGAGCCTATGATGCCAATGACCACTGCGGAGGAAATGTCATTCTGGCGGCAGTAGCGGGTTATCTCGCTGGTGAGTTCCTCTTCCGGCTTAACTCTGAATACGTGTACTTTCTTAAACAACCGACTGCCTCCTCATTGCAGATTATTGTTTCCTTAGTCTGTCCAGTATTGTAGCCTATATTCAGAGCTTTGCACAGACTGACTCTCAGCCGAAATTAAGCTCCTCTCTTGTTATTCGGAGTAGAATTGTCTATAATTCCCTAGCCTAAGGTATTGTCAATCAAGGGAGTATACTATGAATGAACTCGAAATTTGCTATATGCCTGCGGTAGAAATGGCAGAGGCAGTAAAGACCAAGAGGCTCTCTCCTGTGGAAATAATGGACGCTGTTCTGCAGCGTATCGAGCGCCTGAACCCTGAAGTTAATGCCTACTGCACCCTGGTGAGCGAAGACGCCAGGAAACAGGCTAGGGAAGCAGAAATCAAAGTAATGAAGGGAGAGGAACTCGGGGCTCTCCATGGTATCCCGATATCAATTAAGGACCTGATGTTTACCAGGGGTATTAGGACTACTTCAGGTTCTAAGATCTACGAGAACTTTGTCCCCCAGCAAGATGCCATCGTCGTCGAACGCGTGAAAGCCGCCGGAGCTATTATCATTGGCAAGACAAACACCCCTGAATTTGGCTTTATGGCATTAACCGATAACCTGCTTTTTGGGCTGACTCGTAACCCCTGGAATCTGGAACGTCATGCCGGTGGCTCCAGTGGTGGGGCGGCGGCTGCAGTAGCCGCCGGTATGGGCCCACTGGCTATCGGCAGCGATGGTGGTGGCTCAATACGCATTCCCAGCAGTTTCTGCGGTGTTTTCGGTCTCAAACCATCCTTTGGTCGCGTCCCTCGTGGTCCCGGTTCAGCAGACTGGCACACTCTATCCCATATTGGACCTATTACCCGCACGGTCAGGGATGCCGCTCTGATTATGGAAGTCATCTCCGGCAGGGACGATAGAGACCGCCATTCGCTACCGGACACGGGGTTACATTACCTTTCACTTCTTGATACTGACCTCAAAGGACTGAAAGTCGCCTGGAGCCCGGATTTGGGCTACGCTGTTGTTGACCCCCAGGTTCTGGAAGCAACGGCAGCGGCAGTCGGGACCTTTGATACCCTCGGGGCTACGGTAGAGGCGGCTACCCCTGAGGTTGGCAACCCTAGCCCGGCTTTTGGCACCGTATGGGGCGTGAGGTATGCCTCGTTCTATCAGGAGAAATTGGAGGAGTGGCGGGACCAGATGAATCCGCGTCTGGTTGCCATCATAGAGCGGGGTAAGGATAGAACGGCAATGGAGTATGCCCAGGCTGCCCTTGCGCTGGAAGAGTTCTGCCAGCAGATTCAGCCCTTCTTTGATAAGTATGACCTGTTACTGACCCCCCAGACTGCCGTGCCCGCCTTTGATGTTGACCAGTTTGAAGTGACCGAGGTTGCTGGAGTCAAAGGCTCCCCCATCTTTGACTGGACACCATTCACCTATCCCTTTAATTTAACTGGACAGCCGGCGGCTTCGGTTCCTTGCGGGTGGACGGATGATGGTTTGCCTGTCGGGCTCCAGATTGTTGGTCGGCGTTTCGATGACCTTACGGTGCTGAGAGCCGCCGCCGCTTTTGAACAGGCCTCACCCTGGGCAGATAAACTGCCTCCGCTGGATTAAAGAGAGTCAGTGTCCCGGAGCCAGATAGGCAATCACCTCTAAATTGGATAACTTGATATAACGTTAGTTACGGATTCTGTCTGTCTCATTCTACATTGTATTTGTATCTGGAGAGATTGTGGTGGCGCGTAGTATTCTGCTCATCAATTCCAACGTGGTGCGTCCTCCGGTTAGTCCGGTGGGCTTGGAATATGTTGCTGAAGCCCTTATTGAGGCTGGAGTGTTGGTGCAGGTCTTGGACCTCTCTTTTAAGCCCGATTGGAAAGCATCCCTGCAAAGCGAGCTGAAAGACGAGGAGCCAGTGGCAGTGGGCTTATCGGTGCGAAATACCGATGACTGCTCTTTTGCTTAGCTAGCTTAGTAGCCTAGTATTGGGCTATTCTTTTCTGGAAATGAACCTCTACATTAGTTCTGCCCTGGTTCCATTCCAGGCGTGCACGAAGAGCTCCTTCACTTCATCAGTAGACACCGGTATCCCCATTGCCCGGCGATACTCCGGTGTCAACCTGGCCGCAGCCGGCGAGCGGGCAAACTGGTTCATATAGTCGTTGGAAATAAGCTCCAGTTGCTCTTGCCATTCACTCTCTGCTAACCCTGAATCTTTGATGGCCAGGGGAATATCTACCTTCTCTTTTAGCTTATCTAGGCCGGTAAGGAGATTGGCGATTTTGGCTTGGTCGTCCTGTCCAGCTATGCCCAGTGAGGTAGCCAGGCTACTGAGACGCGCTTTGTGAGTGGGGTAGAGAAAGGCAAATACGGGACAAAGCATAAAGGCATTGGCTCGGCCGTGAGGGGTATGGAAGACGGCTCCCAGCTGGTGCGCTAGGCCGTGCACCAGCCCCAGCCTGCCGTTGCTGAATGCCATTCCCGCCTGGAGCGATGCCAGGTGCATCTTGTCACGGGCTTCCATATTGGTGCCATTGGTTACCGCTTCAGGCAGCCACTCCCATATGGTATTGGCTGCCCAGAGAGCCAGTGAGTCGACCATGTCGGACGGACGGGTGAGTACGTAGCACTCTATGGCGTGAATCAGTGCATCGAAGCCGGTATTGGCGGTCACTGCCGGTGGCATCGAGGCTGCCAGCTCCGGGTCGGCGATGGCCACATCCGGTACCAGCTGTCGCGAACCAAATCCAGCCTTGAACGGCGGCTTCATATCGTGGTCGGTAACTACGGCAGCGCTGGTTACTTCGGAAGCGGTGCCGCTGGTGGTGGCGATAGCTACATATCTGGCCTTCTTGCGGAGCTCACGGCGGGCGACCTCTCCTATAAATTCCAGGAACGGTCGCTCGGCGAGGTCTGGATGCTCATAGAGGACCCATGCTGCTTTGCCGGTATCGATAGAAGAACCTCCTCCGAGACCGATGAAGAGGTCGGGCTTAAAGTCCTGTGCTACATGAAAAGCGCTCCAGACAGTCTCTTTAGATGGGTCGGGCTCTACTTTGTCAAAGACCGCTGTTTCTATATTGTTGGCGTGTAGAATCTTCTCCACCCGCTCAACCAGGCCCAGGCCGCGCACGACGGAGTCGGTAACGATAAGTGCTCGCTGACCTGGCACGGTGGATAGGCTCTCTAGAGCTCCCGGTCCATAGTAGATGTTTCGGGGCGTGGTAAATGTGCGGTATGTGGGTACGCCGCTTGTCATAATACACCTCCTCTATATTTGCTAAACTCGAATAGTGTGGCTATTTTATAACCCCTGCTCATTGGCGGTCAAGGATGCTCCTCTTCATGGGGTATTGTCATTACTAAGTATCAAATCTACACCGAACACCTAGATGGCAACATTCAACGTAGCCGGCAACACGTGAAAGCGGGCAGGGGTTTCCCCCAAGAGCTCGCCGTCAGCCTGGAGACACATCGGCTGTCTCGGTGTTATCTCTATTTCTCTCACCCTCTCCTCAGTGACCTTGGGGTGAGTAAGGTGAGTGCCTCTGTAGATTCGGGGCAGCGACCACAGAAGGTCCGGTTTGCTGATGTCATTAATTATTATGACATCAAGAAGACCGTCCGTAGGGTCGGCATTAGGAGCAACAAACATATTCCCTCCCCCGTACTTACCGTTACTCATCACAATAGCACAAATCTTCCTGTCGTCTGCTTTCCCATCCAGTTTCACCGCTACCTCCCTGTTTCTGTAAGAGTAGAGGGTGGTCAGCAACCCCAGCAGGTAAGAAGGCATAGCGCCTAAAGCCTTGAATTTCTGTGTCGTGGCCTTGACTACTTCGGCATCGAAGCCCAGGCCGGCAAAGTTTACAAAGAGCCGCTCCGTTACCTGGTCATCGTTGATATACTCCACAACACCCAGGTCTACTACCAGCTTTCTGGGATTCAGGAGACGCTGGCAGGCTTCTCTGTGCTTGCGTGGTACACCGATGGTGCGGATGTAATCACTGCCTGTGCCCGTGCTTATGATACCCAGCGTAACGTCTTTGATGTTCCCGGCATCATATAGACCGTTCACAATCTCGTTTATCGTGCCGTCACCTCCCACAGATACCACCAGCTCGTAGCCCTTTTTAGCTGCTGATTTGGCAAGCTCAATTGCGTGCTTCGGAGCTTCCGTCAAATCGTGTTCAAAATGTAGCCCGAGGTTCTTTAGCAGCCCCATGATTTGCGGCCACTTCTTGGCTGTCCTGCCGGCACCAGCTGCCGGATTCACTATCAATCTGGCATGTGGCAAAGACACTATCCTCCTGGGGACGAATTATTTATGTAATTGAAGCATTATAGCACATTCAGCCAACTATATATGGTAAACTGTGAGGGTAGATGGAGAGTAGTATGGACCTCGAAGAATACCAGGCAAAACGAGACTTCGCCAAAACCTGTGAGCCAAAGGGCGAACAGCAAAGTGGTGTAAAGTCTCGTTTTGTTGTCCAGAAGCACCAGGCAACACACCTGCATTATGATTTTCGCCTGGAAATGGACGGTGTCCTCAGGAGCTGGGCAGTACCCAAGGGCATACCCCTTGAGCCTGGGATTAGACGCCTGGCAGTCCAGGTAGAGGACCACCCCGTAGAGTACATCGATTTTGATGGCAAGATAACCGAAGGGGAGTATGGAGCCGGTACTGTAGAAATCTGGGATAGAGGCGAATTCAAGCTCGATTGGGAAGAGCCTGACCAGCTGGGAATAACCCTGACCGGTGAAAAGCTATCGGGCAGCTACGTCTTGATTCATACCGGCGACAAGAACTGGCTGGTAATCAAACGAAAAACAAAACAGGAATGAAATTAGAAAAACTCCTCGAATTTGCTTATGGTTCTCTTGCTTACCGGGAAGGTTGCGCCAGTACACAGCCTTGACAATCATTTATTGACATTGTTACTATTGATTCGATTGTGAAATGGCAAAACTGTTAGACCAAATAGATAGCCCCAGCGACTTGAAAGGATTGACACGGCCCCAGTTGAAGCAACTGGCTGCGGAGATTAGGGAGGAGCTGGTAACTGTCGTTTCCGCTAATGGCGGACACCTGGCTTCCAATCTGGGTGTGGTTGAGCTTACCGTTGCCTTGCATCGAGTATTTGATAGCCCACGGGATAAGATTATATGGGACGTGGGACATCAGGCCTATACCCATAAACTGCTTACTGGCAGGAAAGACCGTTTTGCTTCTCTACGTCAATACGGGGGACTATCCGGTTTTACCTCTCGTTATGAGAGTGAGCACGACCCATTTGGTGCCGGTCATGCTAGTACCTCAGTCTCGGCCGCCCTTGGTATGGCAATTGCCCGTGACCTCTCCGGTGATGACTATCATGTGATTGCGGTCATTGGTGATGGCGCGGTCACTGGGGGGATGGCGCTTGAAGGGCTAAATCAGGTAGGGCATTTGGGCTCCAGGATGACTGTCATTCTGAATGATAACGGGATGTCCATATCACCTACCGTTGGCGCTTTAGCTAGGCTGTTAAGTAGAGTACGGTTTGACCACCGTTACTATCGAGCAAAGGAGAGAGGCAGGCGGCTACTTAACGCTCTGCCGCTGGGCAAAAAATTGTGGCGGGCAAGCCAGCAGGTTGAGAGCGGTGTTAAAGGGCTAGTTATGCCCACAACGCTCTGGGAAGAGCTTGGCTTTGCCTATCTGGGACCTATTGATGGCCATAACATTCGCGAGCTCGAAACAGCCCTTGTCCAGGCACGAGATTATCGCTTCGAGCCAACTCTCGTTCATGTTATTACCACGAAAGGCAAAGGCTATCTTCCAGCCGAAGGAGATGCCGTTTACTTTCATGGTGTCCCAGCCAGGAGTGCCAGCAACAAAGAAATACCAACCTACAGTGAGGTATTTGCTCAGACTGTGCTTCGCCTGGCTCGTGAGAATCCCAAACTTGTGGCGGTTACCCCGGCCATGCCGGAGGGGAATTACTTGAGTATTGTTGAGGCTGAATTCCCACAACGTGTCTTTGATGTCGGAATCTGTGAACAGCATGCTGTTACCTTTGCCGCCGGATTGGCTACCCAGGGATACATGCCCGTAGTAGCTATATATTCTACTTTCCTGCAACGTGCTTTTGACCAGATAATACATGATGTTTGCCTTCAAGATTTACCGGTTGTTTTTGCTATTGACCGTGGCGGTATTGTGGGTGATGACGGTAAGACCCACCAGGGTGCCTTTGATATCTCTTATCTAACACTGGTCCCTAATCTAATTGTAGCTGCGCCCAAGGATGAAAATGAGCTTCAACACTTGCTCTACACCGCAACACAGTCAGCCCATCCCATGGCGGTACGGTACCCCCGTAGTGCTGGATTAGGAGTGGAAATGGACTCAGAGCTGCACTCAATTCCTATCGGTAAAGGTGAAATAGTAAGGCACGGGGAGGATGTAGCTATACTGGCCATCGGGAACACGGTGGCTCCTGCCCTTGAGGCTGCCGAAGAATTAATCTCAAATGGTATTGAGGCTACTGTGGTTAATGCTCGCTTTGCCAAGCCACTGGACTCTGAACTTATGGTAGAATTGGCCAGTCGTATTAAGCGTATCGTCACCGTTGAGGAAAATACTCTCATTGGTGGCTTTGGCAGCAGCGTGGCCGACCTTCTCCAGAAATCAGGTATCGGCGATATTCAAGTAAGAAGCGTTGGTCTCCCTGATGAATTCATACAACAGGGTACCCAGGTTATCCTTCGCTCTAAGTATGGTCTTGATGCCAAAGGGATAGTCCAGCAGGTCTTAACCTTATTCCCTGCCCTTGACAAGGCGAAGGCTATCTGATATTGAGTAATGGCGTTGTCTAGCAAGAATGGCAAATAGCGTTAATCAGTCAAAGCCCAGGGGGGTGAGGCTAATAAACAATCTTAGAGTACCCGGGGGTCACCAGTGAATAAGCTGACACTCAGGGACATTGAAATTGGCGGCAAGAGGGTTTTAGTCAGAGTTGACTTTAATGTTCCCCTGGATGAAGGAACAGGAGCAATCACTGATGATAGCCGCATCCGAGCTACACTGCCTACCATCAAGTATCTTATTGACCAGGGAGCGAGGGTTATTCTGTGCTCTCATCTGAGTCGACCCGAAGGAAGGGTAGTTGACCGGCTACGATTGACTGTTGTTGCCCAGCGTTTATCGCAGATACTGGGTAAGCAGGTTGGGGTTACCAGGAATTGTATTGGCTCTGAAACGGAGAAGTCCGTAGCAAGCTTGAAGAGCGGAGATGTTCTACTTCTAGAAAATCTCCGTTTTCATTCTGCTGAAGAGATGGATAGCCCTGTCTTTGCTCGAGCTTTGGCCAGGCTAGCTGACGTCTATGTTAATGATGCCTTCGGTACTTCTCATCGAAGCCATAGTTCAATAGTAGCAATTGCCGAATATCTTCCTGCGGTGGCTGGACTTCTGTTGGAGAAGGAGATTGATAACCTGGGTGGTATCTTGGAAAGTCCGGCTCACCCCTTTGCCGCTCTTCTCGGTGGGGCCAAGGTGAGCGATAAGGTTGACATGGTGGAGAATATTATGGGTAAGGTGGATTATCTTCTGATTGGTGGTGGTATGGCAGCTACCTTTCTCAAAGCTAATTCTTGCGAGGTGGGTCTATCGTTAATTGAGGCAGACAGGCTGGACACTGCTGCTGGGTTAATGGAAAAGGCAGACAGAAATGGGGTACGCCTGTTACTCCCAATTGATGTGATTGTTGTGGATGGGCCTGACGTTGAGACTAAAGGCAATGCTGTATCTATAGAAAACATTTCACCCAGCCAACGGATTGTCGATATCGGCCCGCAGACTATTAAGAGCTTCTACGAAGAATTA
>SDBU01008456.1_pt1 | contig 11703 bp, 9 predicted proteins | sample 2277071 | NCBI WGS metagenome assembly SDBU01 (sample SAMN10397929, study PRJNA504765) | marine sediment metagenome | isolation source: marine sediment core GS08_GC12, 126 cmbsf | place: Arctic Ocean: Gakkel Ridge, Loki's castle | collected 2008 | reverse complement strand
AGGGGCGAGGTTCTGTCAAAAGGCGGTGAATCGCGGTTCCAGAGGTCGCTATCTATGATGAATTCGGCCAGGGGGATCCCGCAGCAGACAAGGGACACCATGATGAATGTAGCGGGCAACAGGATGGCCCTTGCACAGTCCGGCTTTGAGGGTGCGGGATCTACTTTTAATAACCTTATACAGATGTATTATCTCGATCAGCAGAAGCAAAAGCCGACCCCTGGTATCTGGACATAGAAAGGAACAGGAGGAAGTCATGGGTGCAGGACTAGCTGCAGGATTAGGTAAAATATCGTCTGCCATATCCGGAGGTATGGTGACAGGCAAGAAATCTCTGCTCGAGCATCAGAAAGAGGTCGGAAAGACCAGGGAAGACAAGCGACGTTTTGACATTGAAACCGGTCTTCAAGAAAGAAGTGTCCGTGTGCAGGAAAAGACACAGGCCCACAGCAAGGCTCTGGATATGCTCAAGTACAACATGGACCTGGACGAAAACCAAGCTGCGGCGATGATGAACGTCATGGCCAAAGCAACAGACATGCTCAAGGCCGAGCAGGATCCCGCAGCGGTTGAACGATACCTTAATATGTTCACCGCAAAGTTTAAGCTGCCTGCCATTAGCGGTCTTAAGCGAGTGTCACCGAAGGGCGGGGTGTATCAGTTCCAGGCCGAAGGCGGGCAACTTATGTCTTTCAATGCCGTCACCGGTGAAATGAAAGACCTTGGATCGTATGAAACTACAGAGGATGCCAAGGCCCGATTAAAGGCAGCGGGTGGCAGTTTAAAGACTTCCGACTATACCGGCCACATGAATATGATCCTCAAGAAGTACGCAAAAGAGGGCACTAATATAATTATCGGTGCAGACGGTAGCTTTACTGCGGGCTCTGATGCGGATACTGCATATCAGAAAATGAAGAAGTTAGCCCAACAGGGCGACGTTAGGGCGTTTGCCGATCTTGCAGAATATGGCGAACTAGACGGGATGCTGCAAATCCATACGTTAGGCAAGAAGCAGGACACATCGGGTATGGTGCAGCTGACAGAACCTTTGAAATCGAAACGCCTTGAAGAAATAATGCAGGAGGTATTGACAAAACGGGGCACAGGCGAGGCCGGTTCGAGGGAATATGCGGTTGCCCTTTACAGGTACTACAAGGAAAAGGGGCTTGGGGACGAGGAAATAAAAAAGAAGGTTGCTGAAACGCTAAAGGGTATGGGCTTGCCAGTAGGTGAATAATGGGATATTGGGACGACATTAAGAGGGCGGCCGAAGGGCTCAAGGAGCCTGAAGAACCTCAAGATCCGGTTAAGCGCGGGATGGCCGCTTATTGGGAGGACGTAAAAGAAGAAGCCTTGCAGGGTTGGTCTGAGCCTATCACTCCGGACCAGATGGCGAGAAGGGCCGAAACCCCACAAGTGAAGGATAGCACCATTCCGGATCCGGTCCCGCAGCCACAGCCACAACTCGAAGAAATACCAATGGCAGAGGGCGATCCATCAGCTGACGAACTGGCTGCACAGGGAACCTCTGTTCATGGTGACGAAAAGTGGAAGGAACTGGACAGTTTAGCCAATCTCGCCTTGATGGGCGAAGAAATAGATATGCTCCAGGCAGCGCACCTGATCTTTCCAGAGGGGCCCCCGCCCGAAATGATGCCGGAATTATACAGGGGCGGCACACCCCCGCCAGAACCCGAACCAGTAGATGTTATCCGGTCACACGAACTACCGGAAGACATGCCGAAACTCTCCGAGCTGACCGAAGACGAGCTTGCTCAAAGTTACATAAAAGAGGATTGGGAGGAAGACGCTTCTGCCTATATACCCCCACCGTTTGCGGTGAGGGCCGAGCGAATGTGGGGAGAGCTTGAAGAAGCTGTGGACCAAGGCACTAAAGACACGACCGAAGGGATGCTCCGTGGCATGGAATCTGCGTGGTCGGGTATGCTTGCGGGAACCGGCACATTCATAGATTACCTTGACGAAGTTGCCACGGTAGTAGCGCAGGCCATAGCTCTCCCTGACGAAGACTTCAACCAGATGCGGATAAAGATATTCAGGGAGTGGGCCGACTTCTATCTTGAAGAAGGCGAAGAATTCACCCCACAGAACCTTGCAGAAAAGATCCTTTTCGATATAGGCGCTGCTCCTGGGATGCTCCTGCAGTTCTTTATGACCCCTGGTGGAATTATTACCACAGAGGGCATAAAGCACAGGGCAAGGGCTATTAAGGCAGGGGAAACCGACGAAGCCAAGCTCGCCATGCAGACCCTTCAAGGTCTTGGATTCGGGGCCCTGATCCACAACCTTTTAAAGCCACTTGCACCGTTAAGCATGAAAATGAGAATGACCGGTGGTGCTATGATCGGTGGGGCCATGGACCCGACAGGCGATCCTATAAGGAATGGCATAGCTTTTGCGCTCTTAAATATGCCTGGGCCTGTCCGCGGCGTACCCATCATGGAACTTTACCGTCCACGCACAGACATTGAACGGCCACAGAAGGGCCCGAAGTTCGACCTTGAAAAAGAGGAAGGCAAACCTACTCCGGAAGAACTGGATAAAAAGCGCGAAGAAATGGTGGGTGAGCGCAGGGCCGACGAATTCCAAGAACCTGAATCCCCTGCCGAAGCTCAAAAGAGAATGGCAGAAATGATCGAGCGTATGGATATGTTTGTTGCCAAGAAGGGGCTCTCTGAAGAACTGCGGGGCGGTGAGGAAGCGCGTGAGGAAACCTACGAGGCCCTTGCAGACGAGATTCATAAGCTGCAGGAGTACATAGACAAGGAAAAGGCAGAAAAAGAGCCTGAGGCCCCTAAAGCGGAGCCTGAGGCCCCCACTCCTGCAGAGGCAGAGCCAGAAAAAGAGCCCGAAGTAGAGGTTGAGCCCGAAACAAAGCCTGCTGTTCCTGAAAAGGAGCCCAAAGAGCCCGCACCTGAACCTAAACCTAAACCCAAAGAAGAACCTGCTCCGGAACCCGAGAAGCCAGAACTTACTACAGAGGACCGGATCGAAGGTCACTTTAAAGCTAATTTCGGGATCGGCAAGGCCGAACTGGAAAAAGAAATTGGCGGTTGGGATAAGGGCGACGCTAAAGCAGAGATAACCGGTGCAGAGGTAGACCCTGCCGGCATATCTACGATAAAGGTCAGGTACAAGGTTCCCAAAACACAAAGGCCACCGCGTCCAAAGCAGGTTGAGCGAGACTTATATGAATATTTCGAGCACACACTTGACATTCTCCCTGACGCAATAAACTTTGATGTTACTGTAGAGCGCACAGAGCCCGTTGGTCCGAAACCCTTGCCCCCACGCAAGGACATAGAAGTTCCCAAGCTCACCGGAAAGGAAGCAAAGAAGGCCCTTAATGACATTTTGAAAAGAAGAAGGGGCTCAATCGGCGAGAAGGCCGATGAAATTAATGCAATGGTAGACTCTCTATCTCCTGAAGAACTGTTTAGTTTGCGTAATGACATGAGGGCCATGAACAGGTGGGAAACTTTGGGATGGGAGCCCCTGCCGAAGTCCTACCATAAAGACGCGAAACTGCTCTCGAAAACCATCTGGAACCACTTAGAAAAACGTGCCAAGGAATTAGGATGGAAGGACTACGGCCAAGAATACGAAGGCGAAGTCCACCCGCCCACCGAGAAGGGCATTGGAGACGCTTTAGAAGATGCAAAGATCGGTGGTGAACCGTCTACGCCTGAAATGAAGGCGCAGATACTCTCAGAGATCAACGCTGCGCTTAAAGAGTTTAAAGATACTGGCGAGAAGGAACTGGACAAGCCCCCCCTGATCATAAATGTTCCAGGCGACGGTGTATTCGAGGTTCCATACAAGAAAGAGGTTATGGAATCCTTCAAGCAGATACTCTCGCAGAAGTGGCCAGGGAAGGCCCCGCTTAAATCCAAAGCCCCACGTATGCCGTCCATGAAAGCGACCGGCAAGCGGATCGGTGGCGAGGTCACATACTTTAACCCATACGGTGAGGTCCAGACCGGTAAATTAAATATAGGCACATCTAAAGATTATGATATGGGGGAGAAGTATATAGAAACCGATAAATGGATTGGCAGCGGTAAGTTTATGATCCTCAAGTCCATTGTCGGTGACAAAAAGATAGGAACCAAGGGCAAGCAGCGCGACGTAGACTACAGCGACCAGAGAGTAGAGGATTTGGTCAAGGGCGGTGAGGGGGCAGAGTCCGAGGTTACAGGCAGGGCAATATCTAATCGTGGGTATAAAGGTGACAAACCCCTTGTGGTTGTAACATCAGACGTAGAGTTGGGCACTTTCGAGGCAGATACATTTGATTGGATCCAGAATCAGGTAGGCCCTGATGCGGACCTGTCTATAAAAGATGGAACTGCGGTTTGGCGCGATGCCGAAACTGGCGACCTGCTTGCAATGCAGGGTGGGTACACCCCTGACATGGGCGACTTCTTCCATATAGTAGACAACCCGCGTTTTCAAGAAATCATGGGTGTTCCTGCCGGGCAGGTTAGACACAGGATGGAAAAGGAAACCGGCAGGGAGGAAATCCGCAGGAAACATGAAGAACAAGGGAAGCGTATCGAGGAATTTGACGCTGAAGGCGAGGAATTTGAAACAGACGAAGATGTAAGCGAATACCTGGCGAGGCGTGGCGATGTATACGAAGATGTAAGGCAGGACACACTAAGGCAGGGCGAAAGAGGGTATGGCGAGGGTTATGGTGAATCCCAAGACCTGTTAAGTGTGCCGTGGTCCCATGAAACTGGACGGTTGGGGCCGAAGGCCGTTGCTACCATGAGGGAACGGACTCGCATGGAACGCCTTAAATTCTGGAAGAAACCGAAGCTGACCCAACGACACAAGATGCTCCAGTACCTTGCCAAGAAGTTAAAGGTCCCGATCAGGACCGGTAAATACAAAGGTCGTACTACATTAGGTATATATAAGGTAGCCCCGCGAGTTATCAGGCTCAAGCGGGCCCTTGACTACGAAGTAGCGATCCATGAAATAGCACACCACGTAGAACGGCTCATGGGCATGGGGGGGCTGCGGTACGGTAAAGAAGTAACGAAGCTCGCATACCAGAGAGCCAGGAGCAAGAGCAGGGAGGGGTTTGCAGAGTTCCTGCGGATATGGGTTACAGACTACGAACTATCGAAAGAGCTTGCACCCGAATTCGTAGAGCGTTGGGAAAATGCGCTTGAGAACTACCCTGAAATACAGCAGGTCCTCAGGGACGCACGACAATACTGGAACGAATACCTTGATTCTACTTCAGTACACAGGTGGAAGTCGTTTGTTGTCAGTGGCAAAGACGCACAATCCCGCCGCAGAACAAACTGGAATATTATACGTATGGAATTAATTGACGAACTGTTCCCGATCCGGATGGTCGAGAAGATGTACGAAATGCAGGAAAAGGTCAAGGTGTCGCCGTCCAAAAGCCCCTACCTTATGAGTTGGCTCTTACGCGGATCGCACCGCACAGCGGACCAGTGGATCAAGCTCGCTCGTACACTCAAAGGCAAAGAAGGCATTGAGTTTGATGGTGAATCACTCTACGAAATCGTGCACCCCATACTCAGACAAGGCAGGGACGGTGATCTCGATGCCTGGTTAGCTGCCAATGCCGTATTAGCACATCACGGCTCGCTGAAAGGGCTTACAGGTATCACCTCAAGGGCCGAACTGGAGCTTGTCGCGAGGCAGTTGATAGAAAAGAACCCCGACTTCACGCAGGTACAGGAACGGTTGATAAAGTATCAAGAGGCCCTGTTAGAGTATATGGCAAGGTCCGGCAGAATCTCGCGGGAATTCAAAGACCTACTGGTAAAGCGTAACGAAAATGTTTTCTATACCCCGCTTCACAGAATATCAGAGATGGCCAGGGAGAGCGCGGAAACACGTCTGTCCAGAAGGAAGATAGGCGATATAGGTATGCCCAAGTCGTTGAGGAAAAGAACCGGTGAAAAAGGTTATCCTATCATTTCGCCGCTCGAGAGCTTGATCTACAACACCTACGAAATGATTAATATAGCTGACCGGAACAAGGCCGCTGTGCTTCTGGCCGAAATGGTTGAACAGACCGAGGGCGCGGGAAGGTTGATGGAAAAGATCCCATTCCCTGTCAAGAAGACTGTAACTCTCCGGCAGCAGGACGTACAGCGGATAATCCAGACATACGGCAAATGGATAGAGCACACTACTACCAAAGAGAGCACACGCGAACTGGAAGAAACTATCAAGGAGTTGGGCGAATTCGACGAGGAAATAGAGATTGGCAAGGACGCAAAGAAGATGAAAAAGGTCGTCATGGAAGCCCTTACAAGCAGGGGTTGGGCCAAGGGCGAGGCCGAAAACATCATCAGCTTTCTTGGCAAGGGCATGAAAGACGTAGATAAGGGCAAGGAAACCGATACTGAAAAGGTCAAGATGCGGAAGCAGGTCATTGAAAAGACTATTGAGCGTGTTGTCTTTACGGAAACCTTCAAGGAGTGGGGCGTATTCTTGCCGCCAGAAGGTGTGCCTATATTCAGGACCGCGCACGTAGCCAAGGGCCCTAACGAGATAATTGTGTGGAAGAACGGCAAGCCCACACTTTACGAACTGGATCCCATTTTAGCCAGGGCGGTTAAGAGCCTTGATCCGGTTGCAATGAATATGCTTTCGCAAACATCGAAATTCTTTACAAAGATGTTCCGGAGAACAACGACCACGCTATCAATAAAATTCGGGATAAGGAACCCGTTACGAGATCAGTTCACCGCGTATGTGCAGAGCAGGTATGGAACCTATGTGCCGTTTAAAGACCTTGTTGTTGGGTTGGGGCACATGATGGGCAAGACCGATACATACAAGAAGTATGTCGCGATGGGCGCAGCCCACGCTTCCCTTATTTCTATGGACCGGCCAAAGATCGCGAAGAACATGAGAAGGCTGTTACGAGAGCCGAGCATTATTAAAAGTGGCCGGATACTGAATCCATACCATGCAGCGGGCCTGTTGATAGACTTTGTAGAGGCGATGGAGGAAGGTACGAGAGTGGGTGGTTTCGCTAAATCCTTGAAGTACCTCGAGGCTACAAAAGAGAATATGGGGTTTGAGCCTAAAGACATGGACAATCTCGTACTGGCAGCTATCGAGGCCAGGGATATGACGCTTGACTTCTCAAGGGCGGGCATGACCGGCAAGATGCTGAATATGCACATTGCGTTCTGGAACCCCACCGTTCAGGGTTACGACAAGGCCCTCCGGACGATGTTTGAAAGAGTGCCCGAAACCGGCAAGATGAAGATGAACAACAAGATGCTCATGCGGGCAGTTATGGGTATCACCGTACCAACCATAATCAACTGGATGATAAACAAAGACGATCCCGAATATCACGATTTGGAACCGTGGCGCAGGACCCTGTTCTGGAATATCAAGATCAAAGGCGAATGGTACATGATACCGAAGCCCTTTGAATGGGGTATTATGTTCGCGACGCTCCCCGAAATGATATTGGACAGCACATTCTATAATGATCCGAAACAGACAATCGCTGCGCTTGAGCAGGTTTTAAAGACGCAGTTCCCAGGGATCATGCCCACGATTGCGATCCCCCCGATTGAGGTGCTGGCCAACAAAGACCTTTTCTTTGACCGGCCTGTTATATCGCGGTCTGTCGAGGGGCTGCTGCCGGAACGTCAGTACGGACCGTACACCTCAGAAACCGTTAAGAAGGTGGCCGGACTGATCCGGAAGATCCCTGGCATGGAAAAGACGTGGTTAGGCACACCGGCCCAACTGGAGCATCTGATCACCGGTTACACATCGAGTTTCGGCAGGAACCTGTTGTACCTCACCGATCAGCTGTTGGAAGGTGTGGGCCTGGTGGAGATCGGGCCTCAGAAGTCCTTTGCGCGCGATGTTATGGAAGAACTGGGAATGAAGGCCCGCTACCCGAGTGCCCATTCCTGGGCTATCGAGAAGTTCTATGACCAGTACGAACAGATGCAGCGTGTATACAGGACGGTCAGGGTGGTGATCAGGGAAGAAACACACATGAGCCCGCTCGAGCAGCTGCAGACCGGCAAATCTCCTGAAATGCAGTATTTCGATATGATGGCCTCCTACATGACCATGACACGGAAGATGATTAAGCACATATGGGCGTTGCCGGAGTCAACATTAAGCCAGGACGACAAGGCAAGGTATATTGACACTTTATATATTGCTATGGGTAATATGGCGCGCAGCGCAATCGGGACGTACCAGAATCACCAGGCCGGCATCTATGATCCTGACAAAGCCCCTTATGATTGGGATAAATGGAAGCTGCCGAAGAATCTGGACACCCTGAACAGGATGATAAGGAAAGGCTTACGAGAAGCCGGCAAAGCAACTGAAAAGAAAAAGGAGGCTGTAAAATGAAAAGGACACTATTAGCAGTTCTGATGATCGGTGTTCTTGTCGCTACGTTTGCCATAGGCGCAGACATTACCACGCTCACAGGATTGACCGGCAAACTCGGCAAGGAAGATGTTAGTTGGGGTACAGGCGAAAGCACCGACCAGTTCAGTGTGCCCACCTATGGGGGCTCTACGATAAACCTGACGAAGATCCCCGACCTGGACGCAAACGCGGGTTCGCGGATAAAGCAGGTCTGGTATGTATCTAACGATGCCGCAATAACCGACCATTCCGTTGCTGCGACCGCAGGTGCAGCTGCCTGGGCACTCGCTAAAATCTCGACGAATGAAGGGATGATCGTCTTTCCGTCCAAAGACACGACCTACGCCTTTCTTTCCGATACGACCTTCCCCGCGAATGTAGGGGTCCATCTGGATCACGGTGTAGTTATCGCGCCGGCCAACACCAAAACCGTTACCTTCAGCGGTACGCTTGTATCGTTTGAGCCTGCTTATGCAGGTGGCGCGGGGACTGTTACGATCACCGGTGTTGAAACCGTCTATGTTAGCGGTATCACCGAAAGTATCGCGAGTCACGTAACAAGCATTGCCGACCATGAATCCCGAATGGATACACTGGAAGCCGTACACGCAGCTGCCCAGGCGATAACGAGTATAGCGAGTCCGGCCACGGCCACAACGGAGGAAATCGCGCTCAAACTAAACGAGCTGCTGGAAGTGTTTGATTAAATGGAACTTTACCTGACACTCAATGAATTATATCTGTATGGCGGGGCGCTCATAGTTCTTGGTGGGATTATCGCTACTGTGGCTGTGAACAGGGCCAGCATATCTAGATTGTGGGATTTAAAACAGGATATAAAGGTGTGCGAAATTCATACTGCAACGGTAACGCGAATTGAAAAAAAACTAGACGCAGTTCTTAGAATAAACGGCGTGAGGTATACTGATGAAGATCCTTGAGTTCACAATTCCGTTTAATGCAGTAACGCCGCCGTATAACCAGTTGGGTGTGTTAATGACGCTCAACGGCGGGATACTGGATACTGTGTGGGGATCCACCGTTCCTAACGTGCAGCGACCAGGGCAACCGGACGAAGACAATTACAAGGAATATCCGGTACTGGCCCCTGGGTGGTATAATAGCCATTACGAAGAATCGGGCCACAGGGGAAAGGACCCCGCCCTTATTCTTGATAACAACCTTCCTGTACCGATCGTCCAGACAGACAACCCGCGTACCGGCATGAAGAAAATGGCAACTAATATTCACGTACATGAGGGGTATATGGACATTAGCAGGGGATCGGCGGGCTGCATTACCTTGGACGAAACGCAGGGCAAGCTGTGGTTAAGACGTAATTTTAAGGACGACGACAAGGTGCGGGTATTTATACCTTCACCGTTCCCCTGGTTCAATTATCAAGATCGGGGTGATATATTAATGTTACGAAAGGAGGATTCATAATGGACATTCAGTTCTTTATCGAAACTCTCAAGAGCGTCTTGAAGCCGTGGGATTGGGTCGGCATACTTATTGTTATCGTGGCCACGGCCAAGGTGAAGGAATTGTTCCCGAAGAAGATGCGGAGGACTTCTGCCTTCCTTGTCGGGGGGTTCGTGGCGGTCGTGTGGGTCATTAGTGGAAAAATCCCGCTAACAGACCTGCCGACCTACGCTCTGATCTATGGAGCGATCGCTGCCTTTGTCCGTGATCTGTGGAGGAAGGACATGGCCAAATGAAGTTCGAGGTAAAGGACTTCGTGTGGTTAATTGGAGTCATAATCGCGCTTGTTGTCGGGTTTATCCTTTACAATAAGGGTATGGACATGACGGGGGCTGCGGTCGGCCTGGTGGCAGCTGCTTTTGGGTTCAGCAAGGAGCGCAAGAGAAGGAGGATAAAACGTGAAGCTAAAGCGGAAGCGGCAAAGGGTGATGTTCGGGATCTTGTTGATGATATTAACCGTGACTTTCCTGGTGGGGTGCGCGACCCCGACGAAGATTGAGCAGCCGGAAGTTAAGATAACCTACCTCAAGCGTGGCGAGCCCGCGCCTGCTGATGGCGGGTTCGCTAACGAGCCCGCGTTGCGGAACATCCGCGCGCTCCAGATTGAAAATAAAATGTTGGGCGAGGCCCTGGACGAAGCCCCGACACCATTTGAAAAGATGTGGGCGGGATGGAAAGGGTTTGTGTTAGGTTTCGGCATAGGATATATTGCTAACGACCTTCGCTGAATAAGCAGCGACTCATGGAATCAGGGGCAAAGTTATTTGACTTTGCCCCTTTTTTCGTGTTAAAACGCACATATATTCGTTATATAATGATAGGGAGGCAAATATGGATTACGACCTGACAAACTTTGGGGAAAACGTCATGGAAGTAATGATAGAAAAAGATGTTAACCAGAAAGAACTCGCGGACATGGCCGGTTATCACCGGAACCGCATCTATCAATTACTCCGGACGAAAAACCCGAACAAAAGAACGGTCATGCGAATAGCCAAAGTGCTGAAAGTACGACCGAGCAGATTAGTAGAAAGTAGAGAAGGGAACGCAGCATAAGCCGTGTTCCCTTCTATGTGGTGGGGCGATAGGTCGGGACCTATCACTTCATTTTAGCATAATCCCGTCTTACATCAAGGAGGTTCATATGTCTGAATCCAAGGCTCTGCGTAAACAGATGCAGACAGTCGGGGAGGCCCTTGCGAGCATGGAACCACAGATCAAGCACCGGCTCGCAGGGATGATCGACCCCAAGAAGTTCATCGGTGTGATAATGACAAGCGTACAGATCAACCCGAAGCTGCTCCAGTGTACGCCCATCTCTTTCTACTCAAGCATACTCCAGGTTGCGGAGTTGGGCCTTTCGACAAACCCGAACACCGGTGAAGCGTACCTGATCCCTTTCAAAAACAAAAAGAAGGGTACAGTGGAATGTCAGTTGGTAATTGGCTACAGGGGCCTTATTAAACTGGCGCACAGGTCCGGCAAGGTTAGCGATATATTCTCTATACTGGTGTATGACAAGGAACCTTTCGATGTTCAGTACGGGAATATTCCGGTGATCAAACATACACCACTCCCCCCGAAAGAGAGGGGCAAGAAGATCAAGGCTGTCTATGCGATCGCGGTACTGAAAGACGGCACACGGCACATAGAAATGATGTGGGCCGACGAAATTGAAACTATCCGGAAGCGGAGTCCTGCAGGCCGGACAAAGGGCGGGGTATGGGATACTGACACGGACGCAATGTACCAGAAAAGCCCCATCCGGAAGATCGCCAAGTT
>SDBU01008455.1_pt1 | contig 11704 bp, 20 predicted proteins | sample 2277071 | NCBI WGS metagenome assembly SDBU01 (sample SAMN10397929, study PRJNA504765) | marine sediment metagenome | isolation source: marine sediment core GS08_GC12, 126 cmbsf | place: Arctic Ocean: Gakkel Ridge, Loki's castle | collected 2008 | reverse complement strand
AATCTCTTTTACTCTTTTTAATGGTAATTAGTTTTTAGGCGGTTTTTCTAACCTTGTCGGGAGATTTTCTAACTTTATCTGGAGGTCTTCTAGTTGTGTTTTTCGCCATAAATTTTATTTTTTCTTAATAATTATCTTTTGGTCTTTAATTTTCTTTTGGGGGAAGGCGTAGTCTTTCTGCAAGCTAATTGCTAATAGGTTTTGTTATCCCCGAAAGGAATGATTGTCCTATTACTAAGCAGGTTATTCCACGGTGTCTGCTACGCACATTAACCCGTGTATTAACTTCCCCCAGAAAAGAACAAAATGCCTTTAATTCTCTTTTTGAGCGGGTGGAAGTTTGATGCATCGCTACACTTCCCAGTCGTTGACTAATTTGATGCAATTGCAACGCTGTTTTTACCCTCTCAAAAAAAGAACTAAATCCTCGCTTTACTTTATTGGGGGCTTTTTTAAGCTCCTAAAATCTTTTTTATAGTTTCTAACCCTGCTTGTTTTGACTCTTGCTTTTTGCGAAATTCCTCCCTTTCTTTTTCTGTTTCGTCTAAAGTGTTAATAAGGTCATAAAGAGCTTTTGCCCTTCTTGCTTTTACTTCCGCCTCAAAATGGACTTCTTTATAATCTTGCCCAAAAGCTCCTAAAATTGGAGCCATAGACAAGACATCAGAAGTTCTTTTTCCCGAAAGGTTCATTACTTCTTCCAACAATTCTTTGTCAGGTATCAAATCGGCACAAAAACCGAACAGTAATTTAACCCTTTCGGCTAAGATTAAAGCCCTTTCTTTTTTATCGTCTTTATTCAATTTTGCTTTCTTTTCTTCTTTCATATTATTGAAATGTCGCTTTTGCTTCAATGTGCATCCTATTGATTAGCTTTAAAAAATGCTTCTGCGAATCCTGGTGGAGTAATAGACCGCAAAATATGTCTATTGGCTGATGGCGGCAATAAGTGCATTTTTGATGGAAACCTCATCTTTGGATTATTACTTCCCTTAACGCTGCCAATTACAATTTTACAGGGATTTTTTGTAGGGGCATTAAATTCTCCCCAAAGTAATGTCTTTTTTGTATATGGGTCGCCATATTCCCAAGGGTTAAAATACATTTTTGGTTTGCCAATATAATGAATCAATCTTCCAACAGGATTTTCTAATGCCCAAAACTTCGGTTTACTAATAAGAATAATTCTCATGCAAGCATCAACTATTGAAAGTCCGTCTAATAAAGCTGATATGCCTTTTTTCTTCCAAGCGTGTGCTCCGCTTACAGAAAAATGCTGGCAAGGAGGTGCTGCTAATATCCCATAAACATTTTCAGATGGTTCGTAGGCTCTGACATCATAATCAGGCAAAGTGATATTTCTGACATCATACCCAGCTTCTTTATACGGCTTTGACCAAGCTCCTGTGCCTCCGCAGAGGTCTAAAATTATCTTTTTCATCTCTCTTTACTTAGGGGTTATTTTTTTAGGGGGTTTTTCTATCTTTTTCAGCTTTTTCCTTGTTTCTTCATTTGCTTTCCATTGAGCATCTAAAAAACTATCAAAAAACCATTCATTGTCACCACTTCTTACTAGCCATTTATTGTTTTGTTTTATTATGCTTGACATTTCTCTTAGGTATGATGGGGGTTAGTTAATTAAGCCATCTTATCAGCCAAATTTATCCCTTTTGAGCGAGTTGGTTGTCCATCAATTACACCACTCTCACAACCACAATAAGGACATTCCTCTGATGGAAAATGCTGTGGGGCTTCTTTCCCCCTTTCTATTTCAACAGTCCAGCTATGTCCACAGTTCTTACAATGGGCTTTCATTAAATATGTTTCTTTTCCCATATTAGATTTGTTTTTTTAATTTTCTAAAAAGCCGATTGAGTTTATTTTTAAAAAGTTTCTCCTCAACCTCAATTTCTTCTTCAACCTTTTTATCATCTACTTGAATTGTTATTTTAATCTTTTTCATAATCTTCTACTCATTTAATGATAATTTTAATGCTCCTCCAAACATTTTGAGTGATAACAAAGACGAGCATTTGAACAGCCCATCAGTTGCCCCCTAACCAACTTTGCTGGTTGTCCTTCCTCTATTTTCTCCCCGCAGTCAAAGCATTTTTCACCCTCACACATTTCTTGGTCTTTAGTTTTTTTTGACATATTTTTTAATCAAATTAGGTATTAAAGGATATTTCCACCTAAGATAAGAGATTTTCATTTTTAGCGGTATTTCTCCCCCGTGAGATTTAATAACGTCCATACTTTCTTTTATTCCTTTGGCGGCATACTTGATACTGCCCCTTTCCTCGTGTTGACCAATTATTGCTATTATTTCATCTATGTAAAATGCTTTAGCGCCGTTCTTAAACATTCTAATTAACCAGTCAACATCGACCACAATTTCAAGTTTAGGATTTAATTCCCCTGTTTTCTCAATGATTCTTTTTCCGTAGAACAAAGATGGTTGATACAAGGATATTCTGCCATATAAAACATCCTCTATGGTCATCTTTGAAACTGCTATGGGGTCTGACCGATAAATTGTTGAAAGCTCATTGGTCTTGTAATCAAACTCCTGGCAGGCCCCGAAGACTAAATCAATTTCAGGGTTCTTAACAAAAACATCTACTATTTTTTTAATTGCTCCCTCTGTGTAGTAATCATCTGAATTACACCAACCTACAATTTCACCTGTTGCCATTTTTAATCCCTTAGCATAGGCGTGGGCTGAGTTTCTGTCTATCTCAGAAACCCACCGCAAGTTGTATTTACCCTCGTATCTTTTAAGAAGCTCAATCGTGTTGTCGGTAGAACCACCATCTATGACAATATGCTCAATGTTTTTGTAGTCTTGACTGATTATGCTTTGGATTGTCTTTTCCAGGAAATGCCCCCTATTAAGTGTTGGTGTTATTATTGAAACTAAAGGGTTTTTATTTAGCATTTTTGTTTAGGAGTTTGATTTTTACTTCAATCTTCCCACGACTATTTAAACATCTTATAAAACCTCCACCCCATAGAAAGCAATGCGATAAAGAAAAGATATGAATTTCCAATTGCGGTTGCTACTATAAAGAATAAACTGCTGGCATAAAATAATCGCAATCTCTTCTCTGCCCTATCTGACATTTCTTCCCAGTAGTCTTTTGCTGTAGTCTTATCTAATTTTTCTTCCATCTTTTTGGCTTCATTTTAATTATTCTTGGTTTTTTTGGCATAGTTATTTTATTCCCTTAAAGCTTATTAGATATTTTCCGTGCGTTTCATAATTATCAAAAAATGGTTCTATCTCTTTTAACTGATTTATGTCTCCCACATCATCAATCAAGATAATCGCTTTTTTGAAGTTCTGGTTGATAATTTTTAATTCCCCCAACAAAGGATTTTCCTTTTTATCGTGAGCGTCCAAAAAGAATAAGGGAAGTTCACCAAAAAATCCTGGATATGTTTCCAAAAAAGCCTTTGAATCTTCTTCCATTACATTCACATTTTTACACCCAGCCAATCTTCTTTTAGCCGCCTGATAAAATGTCGGGTTGATTTCACAGGTATAAATCCACAGGTAAGGGTATCTCTTAGCCATAAAGTAAGCTGTATCTCCCCTGTGTGTGCCAGTTTCTACAAAAGAAGTAATAGGATATTCGTCCATAATATCAGACACCGCTTCTCTTGCTTCTATATTCCCCTGAAACCCGTAATCACCTCTGAAAGTGTTGAGTATAATCGCATACAAAAAGGGAAACTTGGAAAGGATATTTGATATTGCTTTTTTCATATAGTTCAATTTCAATGTGGCGACCAACCACTCTTAAAAAAAGCCCACATAAATAAGATAAACCCGCAAACCATTAAAGCAATATCAAGATGAAACCTAGATAAACATTCTATTGTGTAGCACTTCGCTACTGTCAAATAATAATAAAATCCAACTCCTCCCAACACTACAACTATTATTCTTGCTATTGTTTTTTCCATAATCCTTTAATCTTTCTTAGGGGGTTATTTTTAAAACGGCGACTAACTGCTTCTTCAATTTCTTTTTCTTTTTGCCGAAAATCTGGGTCTTTCTGAAGCTCCTCAACATAATCATTTGCTCCATTTATCGGTATTCCATCAGGACGATATTTACAACTACTCAAAGGTGAACCACCACAAAACTCATCAGGCAAATGTCTATGTAATCTTAGAAAAAAACTAACTTCTCTTTGATATTTGAATACATCTTTATCGGCTCTTTCAAATAATGGTTTTTTCATCTTAGGTATGATGGGGGTTAGTTTGGTTTCTTTCTCTAATAAACTTTTTAACTTCTTCATTATCAACTTTATATTTATCGCACAGATTAGCTATTACCACATTGAAAAAATTATACTGAAATATATTCTCTACTTTTTCCATTTGTTCTGCTTGTAATGGTTTTGACACCGAAGCTCTCATCTCATATAAATCAACTATTATTTCCGCTTGTTGGTCAGAAAGAGTTTTAAGAATAAAAGACTTAATAACATCTGGTTCAGTTACCATTTTCCCATTTGCTCCAACACAAATTCTTTTAAACTCCTCAATTATTTTTTCCATTGTCATAAATCTTCTTCTACTCATTTAATAATAATTTTTGTCAATCCACCGCGATATAGCCTATCACTAATTTCTTTAAGCGCTATACCGCGAATGGCTTAGCCCAAGGGCCTGGCTTCTGCTCCCTCAAAGCTGGATCGGATAGGAGCGTTAATCAGGCTCCTGCTGGGGACACTCCTATCCGCCATTGACCATTAAGGGGTCGTTGATGCCCTCCAGCGTAGGCACATTAATCTCCCCAGCTCTGAGGGAACAATCAATTTTTAATCTTCTTCCTCTTCAATGGCCGACATTGATATTTCACAGAGAGAGGCCACCTGATTTATCTTCTCTGCCAATTCGTCTATTATTATTTTGTCCTGCCGGGCCGCCTGTCTCAAAGCAAAATTCTCATTCACGAGCTCCTTGTTTATTATCAGCATCATGGCAAAGGCGTACCCTACGCCAAAAGCAATTAAGATAATTACTAAGCTAGCAAGTATGAAAATCAGTTTATTTAAAATTCCCATTTTAACCTAAAAACTTCTTATACTCTTTAGCTTGTCTAAACTCTTCTGCTTTGGGACAGTCCGAAAAATGATTGATTAAGTTTAGACAAACTGGTAGCGACTTGCCGCTCTTTCCCTTCAGCCAAATCATTTCCTTTCCGCAGGCTACGCACTTAACAATTTCCACACCAAGTTTTCTAAGGCGACTTTCTATCTCTGCTTCTAACTTAGGAAAACAATTATTGCAGATGAACTTCCTTGAATCCTTTGGTGTAGGTTTTCTGGCGTCGAAAACGGCCTCTACTCCACAAATCCTGCAATTATGTATTTCTTTTATTGACTCTCCCATAATTTTATAGTGTAATATGCCTCGTCTGATCTCGTCTTAATAATAAAACTAAAACTTTGATTGTTTTGTACTGGCGTTACCGCCAGTTTTTTTTGTTTGGTGTCTTTATATAATCAAACCCTCTCGGCTAGTTAGCAGGTGAGTGGTTTTAGGCTTGGTATCCAACCTGCTGAGGACCCACCTGCTCCCCCTAGCCCAGGGAATGAGTTTTCCCCAGCCGAGAAGGCTCAATCTAAATTTTTAATCTACTTAGGATCTCTTTTGGCTTTACATCTCTTCCAACACCTAGGGCAGATGAACACTACCCTCTTGCCCGGGCTCCCCCTCTTGCGCCTATTGCCCCCAACGACTTCTTGTTTAATAGGGGCCTCACAACAATTGCTTAAAAGTTTTTTTTTCATCTAATAATATAATTATCTTTATTACTATTAAGGAAGTTTTTTTAGTCAGGATCTTTAATCTTCCTCTTATTTTCTACTAATAAAGTGTTAATTGGTAGTTGATAACCTGTTTAATTAGAGTTAATAAATTAAGTCCTATCTAATAGTCCACTAGTTTTCAACAGGTTTTCAACAGTTATTTTGTGGGGATGGCGGGATTCGAACCCACAAGGGCTTTCGCCCGGCTACAACTTGCGTGCCGTGTTTTCCAACCAATTTTCACCACACCCCCATAGAACTACTCTGCTTTATCCTGAAACTCCTCTGGTAATCCACTGTCAATAGCTTCTAAGCATTTACCAGCCCACATCTTTGCCTCTTGGAGCTTGGTATGGACTAACGCCATCTCTCTGCCAATCCTACTATCACCTGTCGCCTTTGCTTTTTGGATTAAGGCATCTATCTCTTTCCTAAAAGTATGTAATTCTTCTTGAGTGATGTTGTTCGAATCAACCATTGTTTTATTTTTTTAATTAATTGTCTTTACGACCTTTCTATATTCGCGCCTCTTTTGGCCCTCCCACGGAGGTAAGTTTTCTCTCCTGCCGCCCTTCCAGGCAGGCACAAGGAGGAGAAAGTGAGAAGGCCGAAGAAGGGCTAACTATTTTTCAACATTTCCTTTGAGCGCCTAATGTGCCAACATTCTTTTACCTTATAAACATTAAACCCAACACATTCACAATCAGCACTGCCATTCTCGTAAATTTTCACTTTGTTATAGTCCCCAGGGATTGACTCGCTGGGAATCATCACTTCGGCAATGACAGATAATCTTGGCCGCCTACTTTCCTTGAGAAGAAACTGGTCTTTCTCCAGGATGTGGCCCGTCGAGGAAAACAAACTTAAATCTTTTGTCGTCATACTTTCTTTCCTCCTTAGTTGAACTATCCCTTTCTTCCCTCTCCTGTATGTCAACAATTTTTTCCGATAAAGTTTTTCTAAACCACATAGTTAGAAGAGATTTCCTAAAGCCATCGCTTCGGTAACTCTTCCAATGAGCCAAAATGCAGCTGCTGTTAAAAATAGGCAAACAATGAAATCTAATTTTTTGATTTGCATAGCTTTAGTTTTTAAATTACTTTGCTCTACTAAGGCGAGAGCCTGGCCCAACCTTTAATAAAAACCCGCAGCAAAGCTAACTGCTACGGCTCTTTTTTTTAGCGCGAAACTTCATCATAAAATAACGATTACTGACGCGCTCTTGTTCTTTCTTCCGCTGTAATAAAATCTCCTTACATTTAGGACAAATTTCTTTCCAAGGTATTCTAAACTTCCAATTTACTTCTTTCATATCTTAATGATAATAAAAGCATGAACACCTGTCAAGCGACTTGTCCACAGCTCCCCACAATAACTAAAAGCTCCCAGTTAAAGGTTGATAAAACTGGAAGCTTTGTTCAGATGTCAAAATGATTTATAAGTTGCTGATTACTATTGATTGGTTGTGCTAGTTCTTTCAATTTTCTTCCCGATCCCGAACACTGCCAATGCCCCTATAATAAGCTGAATAGCTTCTGTTGGTTCCATAAAGCCAAGTATCATTCCGGCAACAGCCCATAGTAACAATGCGCCAGCGGAGATATTAGTTTTTTTACCTGCTAAAAAATCTAACTTCATAGTATTTTTCTTTTCGTAAATTGCGTATAATGTCATGCGACCTTTCTAACTCTTAATGCGGCCTCTCTTTAGTAGTTTGTTGATCAAAATTTTCAACTTCAATATCATTTCAAAAATATAATCAAGCTGGGTTTTCATTTCTATAATTTCCTTTTCAGCTACCTTTTCATATTCCTGTTTTTCTTTTGGCTCAACTAATAAGTATCCCCAATCGTCGGCCAGCAAGGAGCCGAAACAACTCTTCCAAGGAGTCCAGCGTCTATGAGGGCTAATGTGGACATTGTCAATCGGTATATTATATTTTGCAACCAACTTTTTCAATCTTCGTTTCATCGCTTTAACTTGGGGCTCTGTCGGCAATTCAGTGTCACCATCTCCGGCCCAACACAGACCAATGCTTTGTAGATTCATACTTAAACCATCAACTACTTGGTTACAATGAGCGCCGATCTCCCAATCCTCCCGATACCTTAACTCCGTGCCATCTGGCTCGTAAAAGAAATGATAGCCCCCGTTATAACCAAGAGAACTGGTAGGAAACAACCTACTTTTATGATATCTATTTACAGCCCAAAATTGCTTTGGAGCTAATTTTCTACTGACTGCCGAACAATGTAATAATGTGTGTTTTGGATTATTTTCCATTTTTCCTTAATACTATTGTAAGCTCTTTTACTGTTTCTCTCAACCTGCTGATAGTATCTTTAACGCTACTCATCACTTCGTTGTTATGCGCTATATGGTTGGTTATTATTTCTTTCATGTCTTTGTCTTTTTCCGACATTACTTTAAGAAATTTGATAACAACAAAGACTATCGCTACTATCGAAAATATCGCTGGGCCTAACTTTGAAAAATCTAATAGTGTTTCCATGCTTGACAAAGGTTAATGATTAGTGTTTTATTAAATAATGAATATAATTGAAAGTTTTACTTTAATTTTTGTGATTCTTTTTTGGATGGCAACAGCTGCTGTCTTAGCAAGGTTTAATTAAATTTCTAAATCAAGATCCAAATCTAAGTCAAGATCCAAATCTAAGTCTAAATCTAGGTCTAGGTCAGTTCCCTGGCCTTTTTTTCTATACTGAGTTGCTCTCCCAAACCACCAATAATATAATTTGCCACCAACAGGAATATTCTGAATTGTTCTTAGTTCGTTTACATCAAATGATTCATTAGGATCTTGAAGAAAATCCTCTAAATCTTTGTATGGATTATCTATCAAGTTAAGTGGAGGTATTATTTGTCCTACCGCATAGCTTGCTATACCCTCTTGAGATGCTTTTTGTTGGGCATATCTGCCAAACATCATAAGCCTGCCAACAGAGTCAATTACATTGTCTTTAATGTTTACTTCTCTGCCTAATAACAAGTCTTTTGCGGTGTCTGCTGTCACTTCTGCCGCAGTTAGAGATGCAACCAACCTAATCATGTTAGTTATCCCTTCAATCCTTGTTTTAGGATCTCTCATTTTTTGGAAAGCCTCCCTTCTAAAAACATCAAACATTTTTAATTGCCAAGTTTTTAAGGCATAAAATATCTTTCCGTTTCCGCTTCTAAGATATTGTTCTGGGACTTCAGATAATGCAACCGGCTGAAAGTCTAACAACTTATTAAATGCTAAATATTTTACATTCTCGGTAATTTCTCCATCTCTTAATTCTCTAATAATATCATCTGTTTCTTCGCCAAAGACCTCTTGTAGATCTCTAATAAACTTTTTATTTTTATCTGGGTTTTGAGCTTGCTTTTGAAACTTTTTGATAGTTGAATTTATTAAAGATTCCTTGCCTATTGTGTCTATTTTTTCTAATCCAATAAGGCGAAAAACTCTATCAACCAACTTACCGGTCATTGAAGGATCAGAAAATTCTATTGCTATTCTTTGGATTCCAAGATCTTCTTTTTTAATAGCACCCTTTTTAAACAAAACTCTTGGTAAGCCCTTTAGTGTTTCTATCACGCCACCTTCATAGATAGCAAAACCGAGATCTCCTACTTGTGTAATGGCATTAAATGGGCTACCCATTACGCTTACATAAGAAAGGTTTTTATATGCTCCTATTGTTTTCCCTATTGACCCCGGGTTAAACCTAGCACGTAAAATATTAGTCAATTCTTTTTCTTGAGCTACTGTTATTTTTCCATTAGCCATTAAATTAGCTACATAAGCACCAATACTATCTTCGATATTCAACAAGTCTTGATTTGCAACTTTCCCTTCAATCCTTTCTCCTAGTCTAATTGATTTACCAAAAAACCTTCTTGTTTCAATAGCATCATTAATTTGGTTGATATATTGAACTAAAGCTTGATCTGAATCCATGTAAAACTTATTAAGCTCTGGATAAATAAAGTCAACTATTCTATTTTTCATTGCCCCAATTTTTGACAAAGTAATTTGGCCGCCACCATATCCTCTAATCATAGTGTTCAACATTGTGGCCTTTTCACTAACATTTAAAGCTCTTCCCAAATCCATTTCTTTTCTTTTAATTGCATCATCAAATAAACTCCAATCATCTCTTTTTTGGAAATGACCGAGAAGTCCACCAGGGTCTTTTATTATTCTAGGATGATAATTTTCTTGATAACCAATATCATACCCAACGCTTTGCGCTCTCTTGTATGTATCATTAAGCATTTTTCGGAGATTATTATATTCTTTTTCCAGTCCATATCTTTCATTCAGTTGCTCTATTTTATTAAAGTCTCCGTTTTTTCTGGCATAATCATAAACAACTAAATCATCTGGTGTCATTCCACCTTTCTTGCCCAAAATAGTTTTTCGTGGTCTTATTTTTTTAATAAAATCACTGGCGACTAATAAATCATTTCTTGTCTTTGTCTTTAGATTAAATTCGAGACCTCTTATTGCTCTCTTCAAAGAGATGTCTATATTTGCCAGCCTCGTTGAAATCGGAGCTAAAAGCACATCAACAATTCTACCTGTATCTTCTAATATTTCTTTAGCTACTGCGAATCTTGGTTCTTTTTTGGTTCTTTGCACTACAATTGCTGCATCATAGAATTCTTCGTCAAAAATAGGTTTAGGTTTAGATTTCCTTTCTATCCCTGAGACAAATCCTCTTTCTTTTTTAAATTCTAATCTCTTAACAAGCGTTCTTATTACCCGTTCTAGTTCTTCTGGAGTGGCTAACCTTAAAGGACCCACCAATCCAATCTCTCTTTTTATGTCATTGATTGCTGCTTGTTTAAACTCCCCGAGCTGTCTCTGTTCTGTTATTTTAGACAACCTACTGGCCTTTTCTGAAATTTCTGTTGTAGATACTCTTTCAAGAGTCCTAAGGGATTTTAATTTTTCTCTGGTTGGTCGGCTAGCTGGAGTACCTGCTGCCATGCTTTTTATTGTTTCAGCAAGATCTTCCCCATCTTCGAAATTAAATCCAGAAGCATTTAGATCTTGAGCTAGTTCATCTATAGTCTGGCCAGTCTTTCTTCTCAGTCTTAGTGGTATTGCAGCTGCTTCTTCAACCTCTCCTCTTATGGTTTTAATTCCACCTCTTTCTAAGATGACATCGAATAGAGATTTTTTGCCTTGTTTTTGAACATCATCAAATTCTCTTTGAAATATCTGACCTAATGCCTTCTCTTCATCTCCTGAAAGAGGCGCTAATCCTGGTTCAGCTAGTTTTTTAATTTCAGTTACTTTTGCTTTTACTCCTTTAGTAGCCCGGCCTGGCAAAATTTGTTCAACCTCTATACTTCGAGTTAATCCATTTCCCCTAACAGGTTTTATGCCAATTTCCATTTTTCCCTTAGAAACATTTACTGCTCCAGTAATATCATCACGAATACCCTCAACCCTTAATTCTGTGCCTTTTTTATCTTTTATAATATTGCCAATCTTTGGTCTACGACCACTTTGTTTTATTGCATTACTAATATTCTCAGGCGTAAATGTATCTACTGCTAACGGTTCAAGTTCTTTGGGAATTGGAGCGATGTTTTTTTTAACAAAGTCCTCTACTTTATTTCCTGTGATAAAATCTAAGGAATTTTCTCCATACTTATTTTCAAACATTTCTCTCCACTTTTTAGCTCCCTCTAAATCAAATGTTTCTTTTATCCCAAACTTTTCATTAAATAATCTTCTTTCTAGATTCAAAGATGTCATAATCTCTGAGGCTATTTTTCTGTATCATTTCCATATTTTACAGAAAGCAATGATACCCTATCAATAACTCTCAAACCAATTAAGTCAGATAATTCTAATG
>SDBU01008454.1_pt1 | contig 11704 bp, 7 predicted proteins | sample 2277071 | NCBI WGS metagenome assembly SDBU01 (sample SAMN10397929, study PRJNA504765) | marine sediment metagenome | isolation source: marine sediment core GS08_GC12, 126 cmbsf | place: Arctic Ocean: Gakkel Ridge, Loki's castle | collected 2008 | reverse complement strand
CACCACTCTGACAATCAGCTCCACTTCACATCCCACATGACGGGCCAAATCCTTTATTCTCAAAGGAGGTCTTTTTCCGGTATAGAGGGAGAGAGAATCTCCTTCCGGATCAAATCCGAGGGATTCGACAATCATTCTTTCCTTCTGCCTTGAGCTCAGGTCCGAAACTTCACCCATCCCCTCCAGACCTCTAAAATAACGGAGAATCTGCTGTGTCCTCTTTGGTTCGAGAGAATCGAAGGCGCCTGACTGAATGAGAGGAAAAAGTTCTGCTTTTGTCAAAGACACGCGGATCAGGAAATCCTCGACAGAGAGGAAGAGACCGCTTTCTCTCTCAATGATGATTTTTTTGGCCGTTTTGACCGCCATGCCCTTTATGAGCAGCAGCCCCACCCGGATACATGTTCCCTCCACATCGAACCGGTAAAAACTCCTGTTGACATCCGGACCCATAACCTTTACTCCCCTCCTCTTGGCCTCTTCGATGTATTCGGCCAGTCCATAGTATCCGCCCCCGGCATTGAGGACGGCCGTAAAATACACCAACGGGTGGTGAGCCTTCAGATAGACAGCCCGGTAAGCCATGTGGGCATAAGACGCACTGTGGGCCTTGTTGAAAGAATAGGAGGAAAATTCTTCCATAACTTTCCACAATTTCTTGACAGTATCCGGTGTGTATCCACGTTCTCCGGCCTCTGTAAAAAAACGCTCTTTGAGTGGAGAGTGGATCTGCTTTTTTTTGAGACTGCGGCGGAGAATATCTCCTTCATCGGGAGGCATGCCCGCCACACGCTCAGCAATTTGCATCACCTGCTCCTCATAGAGAAGAAGCCCTCCGGTTTCGGGAAGGATCTTTGTCAGGAAGGGGTTGTGGGGAACAGGACGCCCCTCGCGTCTTCGCAGAAGGGCTTCCTTCATCCCGCTTTCGGTCGGGCCGGGCCGGATGATCGCTAAGGCCTGGGTCAGATCGTTGACATTGTCCGGTTTCATCCGGCGGAGCAGATTCATCATGGCCGGGCTTTCCACCTGAAAACATCCAATAGTCTGGGCGGTTTTGAGCAGACTGTAGGCTTTTTTGTCCCCGGGGGGAATCGTTTTAATCTTTAGGGTTTTTGTGGTCTCATGGATGGCCGCAAGTCCTCTTATAGAAAGAAGGTCAAGCTTTATGAGCTTTAAGTCCTCGACGGCATCCCGATCGAAATGGGACATCACATACCCCTTTGCCGATTTTTCCAGCGGAAGGTACCGGGTCACGGGCGCAGGAGTGAGAATAACACCTCCCACATGGAGAGAAATTTCGCCATAGACCGAGGTCAGGTCACCGGCCGCCTTCCATATGTCCATACAGCCGGGGGGAGGCTTGTCTTTTTTTAAAAAGTCAGGCTTAGAAAAGGCCGGGATCTTTTTGCTCATAGACCGGGATTCTTCCGGGGAGAAGCCGAAGGCACGGGCGGTTTCGTAGAGAGCGGACCGAGCCCGATAATTTTTCAAACTGCAGACAAAGGCCGCACCCGTCTGTCCCTGACCATACTTTTTTAGAACATAAGAGAGAACCTCATCCCTTTTTCGGGAGTCAAAATCCAGGTCGAAATCCGGAGGATCATTACGGCCCTTGTTCAGAAATCTTTCGAAGTAGAGGTCGAACACGGTGGGATTGATGTGGGAAATACCGAGAAGATAGGTCAGGAAAGACGAAGCCCCTGACCCTTTGAGATTGCTGAGAATATCTCTCTTCTGTGCAAACTGGATCACATCGTGGACAACCAAAAAATAGGGCGCAAAGCCTGACTCCTCGACGATTTTCAGTTCCTTTCTGGCACGCTGCCTCTCCTTCCAGCTTAAATTATTCAGGCTCCTCAGCTTCTCCATAACCACCTCTCTCAACGTCGTGGAGAACAGGTTTTCGGGAAGAGCGGGCACAATGTCGGCAAAAGAAAATTCACATTTTTCCGCCACTTCAAAGGTCCTTCGAAAAACGCCCTTTGCTTCTGCTCCGAATTTCTTAAGAGCCAGGGCCTCCTGATCCGGCCCAAAACACTTCACCGTCCGCTTCCATCGGCTCCATTCAGGAGGGAACGGAATTTTCTTCGTGATGGAATGGAGCAGAACAAGCCGCTCCGGATTCTTTGTAAACTTCAAGGGATTAGCCCAAACAACCGGCCAGCCAAATTCCTGGGCCCAGCTTTTGGCTTTCTTCAGGTTGAACATATCTCCCCCTAGATAAAAATCTTCCGGCGCAAGAGAAATCAGCTTTTCAGGGGGGGCTTCATCTTTGGCCTGGGGGAAAAAGACAACAACCAGCCCCTCTGTTTCTGTGATGTCTTTGCGGTTGAAGACCTCCATCAGATTCCAGTAGCCCTCCCTGGTTTTAACAAGAAATAAATATTTATGCCCTTCGATCTCCATCTCACAGCCAAAGATAGGAGACATATTGGTCTTGGAGGCCAGCCTCTTCCAGCGATTCCAGCCGTAGAAGTTTCCAACATCCGTCAGCGCTAAAGAAGACAACCGTTTCTGATGGCCCCAGGAGACAAGTTCCTGCAGTGTCGCCCCGCCCTTTCCCTTGCTGTAAACAGAATGAACACGCAGGGGGATGTACATTTACTTGGTCAGAGATGCTGTCTTCAAGACAAAGCCCCGCTGTTTTTCAAAGCTGTAAAGGTTTTCCAGCATTCCCTCCCGGATCGTGAGCAGCGAGCCGAAACCGTATTTCTCTCTCACCTGATCCACGGCTACCCCCAACCTCTCCCGGCGCTCCGAGTAGGGTTCAAAAAGAGAAAGAGGGCGTGTCCGGACAAGATCGGAAGCCTTGACTCCGACAAGACGGAGAGACAACCGCGATCCGGAATAGAGCTGGAGAAAAAGCTCCTGAGCAATTTTGAAAATCTCGCCCATGTCCTGGCGGGGCATAATCAAAAGTCTCCGTCGGACTTCGGTTTTAAAGTCCGAATACCTGACTTTGACTTCGATGATATGGGCAAAAAGCCGCCCCTTCCGGAGAGGAAGAGCCAGTCTGTCACAGAGATAGGCCATGTGGGCCAGCAGGAGGCGGCGATCCCAGAGATCTTCCAGGAAAGTCGTCTCCCGGGATATCGATTTAGGGATGGACGCCATGCTCACCGGACGGCTGTCAATCCCTCTTGATTGGAGAAAGAGCTCCTCACCGTTGAGGCCAAAAAGAGACCGCAGCGTGGTGCGCGGAAGTCCCCATAAATCGCCGATCTTATGGATGTTGAGCATTCTGAGAATGACCTGGGCTTTGGGACCTATTCCGGGAAGAGTTTCGATGTTCAAATCTTTTAAAAACTCTTCTTCCCGGCCGGGCTGGACATCGACCAAACCGCCCGGTTTGGCCTTGTTGGTCGCCAGCTTCGCCAGAAGCTTGTTGGGACCGACGCCCACCGAAACACGAATCCCCAGCTGCTTTTCGACTCTGTTTTTGATCTCCTGGATAGTGCGTGGCAAAGACGAATAAAGAGTGCGGCAGCGAGTCAAATCCAGGTAGGCCTCATCCAGAGAGGCTTCCTCCAGGTCTGGAGTGTACTGGGCAAGAACACTGAACATTTTTTTTGAAAACGTACTGTAGACCTGGTAATTTCCCCGGACAAAAACTCCGTGCGGACAGAGCTTATACGCCTTCGCCAGCGGCATCCCCGAATGAATCCCATACTTTCTCGCCTCATAATTTGCGGTAGACGCCACGCCTCGTTCGTGAGGAAGACCGCCGACGATGACCGGTTTTCCCTTGAGAGAGGGATTGAGGAGTTCCTCAACAGCGGCAAAAAAAGCATCGATATCAATATGGACAATACATCTCCTTTTCATTTTCTTTTCCTTGACCCGACAGAAACATCGAGCCCGGCAATTTATTCGTTTCTTTCCCGTCTTGTTATGCGATCAGTACTTCCTCAAAACCCCGATCACTCGTCCGAGAACCTTCAATTCCTTGACTTCAATCTCCTCAAATTCCGGGTTTTCAGGAACGAGAAAGGCCTTCCCCTTCTCCAGTCTCAATCTTTTCAACGTGACAGATCCGTCATCCAGTAGAGCCACGACCATATCGCCGGAATTGGTCGTACTGGTCCTTTCCAAAAGCACCCGGTCTCCGTCATCGATGTAGGCATCCACCATACTTTTTCCTTCAACCTGTATGCAGAAGATGTTGCCTCTTTTACGGCCGACCATCCATGCAGGAACATCCAGTCCCTCGCCCGAAATCTCAAATGTCTCCCGGGGCTGACCGGCAGGAACAAGTCCCACCAGAGGCACTGTGACCTGCGCCTCCGCAGAGGCGGATACACTGGTCAGGCTTACCCCTCCCCTGTCCCTCTTCAGGTAGCCCTTCTTTTCCAGGCTCACGATGTGCTTGAAAACAGCCGAAGGATTAGTCATGTCCAGCAGTTTTCCCAACTGGCGGATGGTGGGGGAATAGCCGTAGGCCAGGAAAAAATTTTCTATTACTTCCAAAACCTTTTTTTGTTTTTCAGTCAATTCCATACTGAGTTTGTTCACCATATTGTTCACCTTGTATTAAAAATAGACCGCTTCCCCCCCCTTTGTCAAGTAAAAATTTTAATTTTTAGAGTTTCCAACCGCCGGCCACAACCACATTCGTGCCTGTGATGTATCCGGCTTTCTCCGAAACCAAAAACTGAACGGCACCGGAAACATCCTTGAATGTTCCCAGCCTTCCGGCGGGTATGTTTGTATTCGCGGGAAGAACTCCGTCTTCCATGAGTCCCGGAGAAACCATGTTGACCGTAATTCCCGAAGAGGCTTCAGATACGGCCACAGATCGCGTTAGAATCAGAAGGCCGGTTTTGGCCACAGCATAAGGAGTGATCGTCTGAAAGGAGATCAGCTGCTCGACACGGCTGTATCCAAGACTGATGATCCTCCCCCATTTTCGATTGTGCATATTCGGGAGAGCCTCCTGGATACAAAAAAGCGCGCTGAGAAGATTGGAACGGAAAATATCTTCCCATTCTGCGGCCGTCACTTCCTGCCAGGGTTTGACGAGAATCGGCCCAAAATTGTTGACCAGGATATCGATTTTTCCAAATTCCCTTATAACTGCTTGAATGAGAGATCTGGCCTCTTTCTCTTCGGTCAGATCCGCCTGAAAAATGGCCCCTTCCCCCCCCGCATTCCGGATAGTCTCGACCACACTTTCGGCCTCTTGTCTTTGGCTGTGATAGTGGACCGCTACTGCATTTGTTTTTTCCGCCAGTTTTAAGGCAATATCCCTGCCGATACCGCGGCTGCTTCCTGTGACCAGAGCAATCGTATCCTTCATCTTATTCCTGAGTCTATAAGAATTTTCTCTTATGGAAATAATCGCTGCCTGACCCCTTTCCTTTATTCTAGTATTTACTTTTCTTAATCAAATCTTCAATTTTCTTTTTGAGGTCTTCAGGATAGCGATAAAAAAAGTTTTCTTTAATATAAAGAAACTTCTTCAAAGCCTTGTCTTTCTCACCTTTAGCCAAGTAGGCTTCTCCTAAATAATAAAGGGCTTGCTCAAAGTTGGGCTGTATTTCGACGGCCTTTTCCCAACAATAAATCGCGCCATCGAGGTTGTCTGTCTGCCGGTATATCTTGCCCAAGCTGAAATAAGGGTTCGCATATTCCGAATCCATTTCGATGGATTCCTTAAAACTCTCTGAGGACTTTTCTATCAGATTCTGATCTCTGTTCTTTAGGGCCATTGACAGATAGACTTCTCCAAGATTGAATAGCGCTTCCGCATATCTAGGATCCAAAGACACCGCCCGCTTAAAAGCAGCCGTAGCCTTTTCCCAATTTTCTTGTGTCGCGTAGGCAAATCCCACGTGGTTCCAGATTTCCGGATCTACAGATAGCTCTCTGTAAATTTTTTCGTTGAAATTTGCGGTGATCTCATCGAACTTCTTGGCACTGCGTAGAGTTTTAATATACTGCTTATAAATCTCATACATGTCGGGAAAATTGGAGAGCCCCTCCCTGAGTACTCTCAAGCTCTCATCTTTCTTTCCTTCATCCGATAAGACAGTGCTGAAATAGACATAAGTCATACCGATCTTCTGATTATTTTTTATGAGATTTCGGAAAATCTCCTTGGCTTCTTCGGTTCTCCCCTCTTTATGAAGACCAATGGCCTTGTAGTTTTGAGTGTGGATAGGAAGAAGGGTTTTTATGTCGTCCTCCGGCCCATAATTTTCTTTTTCAGAACCCGAAGAGCTTGAAATGTAGCCCAGGCTTCTCAACTTTTCCACTGTTTCCGCATCAGGACGTTCTTTTGCCCGAGCATTTCCAGCAGAAGAAAAATCGAGGATGATCTTCTCCAACCGCTTCCGGTAATTATCCATTTTTTTTTGTTCTGCCAAATTCACGAGCTCATCGAAGTCCTTTCCCAGATCATACAACTCGGGAATTGGAGACTCCATGAACTTCTCATTGTTTTGAATAAAACCCATCAACGGCGCCCATCCATGGGAATAAAAAGGATTCATGGACTCAAAATAGATTGTTCTGTCGGATAGTTTCTTCCCCTCCATCACCGGAAGAAGGGATTCTCCTTGGAGAAAAGACGGTTTTTGGACACCGATAACATCACAAATGGTGGGAAAAATATCGAGATGGCTGACGTTTTGTTCGATGTTATTCGGCTTTATTCCGGGAACTTTCATGATGAATGGAATCCATATCGACGAATTATAGGCAAAAAAACCATGACTCAACTCACCATGTTGACCCAAAGATTCCCCATGATCGCCGGTAAAGACAATCACCACCTCATCGAACAACTGCTCATCTTTTAGAAACTTAAGCAGCTTGCCCATTACGAGATCGACATACGCGACTTCACCATCATAAGGATTCATAGCGAATCGACTCTTGAAGGGCTCCGGAGGGTCATAAGGAAGGTGAGGATCAAAGCAGTGAATCCAGACAAACCATGGAAATTTCGCGCTTTTTATCCCTTCTTTAGCATTATCCACAACTTCTTCTGCCCGTCTTTCCAAAGCGGACAATTCTGAACGATAGTTATGGGGGAAGTCTGCATTGTAAGTATCAAAGCCTTGATCGAGGCCAAATCTGGCATCAAGAGGGTAGGCCCCCACATAGGCCGCCGTTTCATACCCATTGGCTTTGAGGTGCTCTGCAAGAGTTAAAAACTCTTGTCTCACTATAAAGTTCAGATTATCGTGAACACCATGATACAGAGGAGAAACTCCCAAAAGGATATTCGTATGTGATGGTAAAGTTGTGGATGTGTTGGAAAAAGCTCGGGAGAACAGCACCCCATTCTCAGCAAGACTATCAATATTTGGCGTAAGGACATGTTGATCGTTGTAACAACTCAGCTTATCCGCCCTCAAAGTGTCTATTGTGATAAGAAGAACATTTTGTGGCTTCTCTTTTGCCATGTTTGCAGCCCACGAAAAAGCGGACATTGTGCCCAAAACAAGAAAAAAATACAAGAGTGAAATAAAAGAACGCCGATGTCTCATCCTAATTGTCCTTCATTCTATCAATTATTCATCATTTGAGATCCGAAAAACCTCTTTTTTATTCTAGCATCTAGAGGAATGATTGTCATCAAACGGAATGGAGCAAGGTGGACACAGGAGTCACTTCTCATGGCAACCGATCTTTGGTGGCTCTAACTAAAACAAAGAAGATTTGACATCTTTTTTCAGTCAAGATATAAGTAAACATTCATGATATATCCTCAGAAATCATCAATACAATGGAGGTCATACTATGGCTAAAGAAATGAAAAAAATCATGGTGACGGGATCGGTCGGTCAAATTGGATCCGAATTGACCATGCTGCTGCGAAAAAAATACGGCAACGATAACGTGATCGCCACCGGTCACAGAACACAGCCCAAGCCCGAATTGAAAGACTCCGGCCCCTTTGAATTCATCAATGTCGCAAAAAAAGAGACCATTGAAGAAGTCATTAAAAAATATAACATCGACACTGTCTATCATATGTCCGCCATCCTGTCGGCTGTGGGAGAAAAAAACCCCCACCTGTGTTGGGATGTGAACATGAACGGCACCAAAAATTTGATGGATATTGCTATCGAATACGAAATGGGCCAGATTTTTATTCCCAGTTCCATCGCAGCTTTTGGACCGGAAACACCCATCGACAACACGCCGCAGGAAACGGTGCTCAAACCAAGGACAATGTACGGTGTCACAAAGGTTGCCGGAGAGCTGCTGTGTGACTATTACGTCAGGCGTTTTGGCCTCGATGTCCGCGGATGCCGATATCCCGGAATCATCAGTAATGGAACTCTTCCGGGTGGAGGCACCACAGACTATGCCGTCGCCATCTATTACGAAGCTGTTAAAAATAAAAAGTACACTTGTTTTGTCCGTGAGGACACACGTCTTCCCATGATGTATATGCCCGACTGCCTCAAGGCCACGCTCGATTTGATGGAAGCAGATTTTGACAAACTCAAACATTATTCGGACTTTAACGTCACGGCTATGAGCTTTTCCGCCGGCGAATTGGCGGATTCCATCAAAAAACATATCCCCGAGTTCGAATGCACATTTGAACCCGATTTCAGGCAGGAGATTGCTGATTCATGGCCCAATTCCATCGACGATACGGCCGCACGGGAAGAATGGGGATGGAAACCCGATTATGACCTGGAAGCCATGACAAAGGACATGCTTGACGTTCTGTCCAAACGTCACAGTGAAGGCAACCTGGGTATCTAACTGGAAAAAAGCAAAATATATAGACCTCATCTTTCATTTTTGATATAGTCTATAAACTCTAAAAGGAGGTATTAAATGTACGGAAAAATCAAGGAAGATTTAACCAAAGAAATCCAATCCATACGCGATGCAGGACTCTACAAACAGGAAAGAGTCATCATGACTCCACAGGGAGCCGAGATCGAAGTCAAAGGGGGAATTGAGGTTCTCAATTTCTGTGCCAATAACTACTTGGGACTCTCCAGCCATCCAAAAGTTATCGAAGCCGCCCATAAAACTCTTGATGAGTGGGGATTCGGCATGAGTTCGGTCCGTTTCATCTGTGGAACACAGGACATTCATAAGATTCTTGAAGATAAAATAACCAAGTTTTTAAAGACAGAAGACACCATTCTTTTTGTAGCCTGCTTTGACGCCAACGGCGGTGTATTCGAGCCGCTCATTGGCGCTGAAGACGCAATCATAACCGATGCCATGAATCATGCATCTATCATCGACGGTATCCGTCTGTGCAAAGCACAGCGGCACATTTACAAGCACGAAGACATGGAAGATCTGGAAGAAAAATTGAAGGCCACTCAGGATCTCCGCTACCGGTTGATCGCCACAGACGGCGCCTTCTCCATGAACGGGCATATCGCCAAACTTGACGAGATCGTGGCTTTGGCTGAAAAATATGACGCCATGATTATGGTTGATGACGCCCATGCGACGGGATTCCTCGGAAAGACGGGAAGAGGGACTGCAGAATATAGAGGTGTTGAGGGAAAAATCGACATTATTACAGGAACTCTAGGAAAAGCCCTGGGCGGAGCATCCGGTGGATTTATCTCAGGACGTAAAGAGATCATCGAGCTCTACAGACAGAGAGCCCGACCCTATCTCTTCAGTAACACCGTGGCGCCCGTTGTTGTAGGAGCCTCTATCGCCGTGTTAGACCTACTCTCTGAAACAACCGAATTGAGAGACAAATTGGAAAGAAACACAAAGCACTTCAGAGAAAAAATGACTGAGGCCGGATTTGATATCACACCCGGAGATCATCCGATTGTTCCCATCATGCTCGGAAAATTCGAAAATGACGCCAAACTCTCTCAGGATATGGCCAGAGACCTTCTTGAAGAAGGCATTTATGTCATCGGATTTTACTTCCCCGTAGTTCCCAGAGGACAGTCAAGAATTCGCGTTCAGATGTCGGCCGGACATGAAATGCACCACCTCGATAGAGCCATCGAAGCTTTCACTAAAATCGGTAAAAAATACGGCGTCATCCAGTAGTAAATAATTAAAGGGACATCATACTTAATTATTTAAATAATTAAGTATGATGTCCCTTTAATTATTAGACGCGACCCCTATTTTTTTGTCTTATCGAGTTTTTCCATGGTGATCCCGGTATATCCGTAAAATATAGAAATAATGGGATTGGCCAGGTTGAGAAAAGCATAGGGAAGGTAGACAAGGGGATTGACCCCTAATGTGGCCCACATAAATGCACCACAGCTGTTCCAAGGAATCAGAGGAGAGGTCAGTGTGCCGGAATCCTCAAGCACTCGGGAGAGATTTTTTGGGTGCAATCCATGGTCCTCATAGGCTTGTTTGTACATCCGGCCGGGAATGACAATGGCCATATATTGGTCAGAAGCAATGATATTCATTCCGATACAGCTGAAAACTGTTGTGGCCACTAAAGAGCCGGTCCTCCGAACTCTCTTCAGAAGAGCCTGGGCCATAGCCTTCAGCATTCCGGTCTTTTCCATAATTCCTCCAAAGCAGAGAGCACAGATAATCAGGGCCACCGTATCCATCATGTAATCCAATCCGCCTCGTGTCAGCAGATCATCCACCATGGCCTCTCCAGTCTCGGAAACAAAGCCCGACTTAGCGGCTTGAATCACATCTGCAAGAGATTGTGATTGAGCGATCATAGCAAAGAAACCCCCAATGACCGTCCCTCCAAGAAGAGCCGGAAGAGGAGGGATTTTTTTAATCACCATGACTATGACCAAAAGCGGAGGAAGAAGAAGAATAGGATGGATAAAAAAGTTCGATTTTATTGTCGTCAATATGATTTGGATGTTTTGGGAATCGATCGTTCCTCCGGCAAACTTTGCCCCCAGCATAGCATAGAGGATTATCGAAAGAATATATCCGGGAAGGGTTGTATAAACCATATGCCTGATATGTGAAAATAGATCTGTACCAGCCACGGCCGGTGCAAGATTGGTTGTATCCGACATGGGGGACATCTTATCGCCAAAATAAGATCCGGATACGATGGCTCCGGCAACCATGGCCACCGGGATTCCCAAGCTTTGGCCTACACCGATGAGTGCTACACCTACGGTACCTGCCGCTGACCAGGAAGAACCTGTTCCTAAAGACACGACGGAACAGATGATGAGTGTCGCCACTAGAAAAATTCCCGGCGACAGGACTTTCAGCCCATAAAATATCATAGTGGGAACGATCCCGCCCTGTATCCATGTGCCGATCATTGTCCCGACCACCATGAGAATTAAGATCGCACCCATGGCTAATGTGATGCCGTGCACCATCCCATCCTGAATTTCTTTCCAGGGGTGTTTATGGAAAATAGCTACGGCAGCAGCTACAGCGGCTGCTAGGACAATAGGGATGTGTGGGGATTGTTTAAAAACACCGATCGTGACAGAAAGGGCGATAATTAAGAAAATGACAGGGAGTATTGAAAATCCAAGTTTTATCCGTTTTTTTTGTTCTGCCAAGTCTTCTACCTTGCTAAAGACAGAAATTCTACTCAATCACCTATCAAAAAGCAAGGAAAGCTTAATTTTAATCATTATGAGGCAGGATCATAAGGATTCTAGGGGTCAAGGATTCGAGTTTTCAAGGGGTCGAGTTGTTTTTCGTCCATATCCTTCTGCTATGTTACTTGGAACTGAGACTGCTGCCCTCCTTATTTGCGATGTCAGACTGTATCTTTCTTCAGTAGGGA
>SDBU01008452.1_pt1 | contig 11706 bp, 13 predicted proteins | sample 2277071 | NCBI WGS metagenome assembly SDBU01 (sample SAMN10397929, study PRJNA504765) | marine sediment metagenome | isolation source: marine sediment core GS08_GC12, 126 cmbsf | place: Arctic Ocean: Gakkel Ridge, Loki's castle | collected 2008 | reverse complement strand
GATTAAACTCATCAAGGTCGCGCTCTGGTGTTGATTCCAGCCCGAGGACTAGCAACTGGCTGCCATCGGCCAGTTTCACCGTCCCGGCTACGTCAAACAGGCTGCGGGCATAGCCTATTATCGCCTGAGCTGTTTTCATCGCCAACGCATCACAATAAGAGGCAGATCCTGAAAATGAGCCGCGGAGGACTCGAACCTCCAACCTGCTGATTAAGAGTCAGCTGCTCTGCCAGTTGAGCTAGCGGCCCAGAGACACCCAGTTTAGCAAACCCCTGGCTATCACGCAACCTGGGACAACCTATTCCAGACTGCCAGCCAGGTCGACGCGGCTGTCCATCGCCGCCATCGTATTTAAGAAATCGACAACCGAGCCGCTCTTCTCTCTCACCGTTCTAATTTCATCACCAATGGGATCAATAGAAGTCGGACTGTCAGCGTAGGTGCCGAAGAAGGCAAAAAAGGCCTGGTTTAGCTTCCTGATAATGTATCCCTTGGACGCCAGAAACAGCCGCTTCTCCTCCATAAATGCCTCGGCCTCCCCAACCTCCCCCCTGCCTAGAAGTTCATCGACCGTCCTTCTTATTTGCCGCATCTCCTCGTTGAAATCAAACTCTGAGCCGGTGTCTTCGTCCTGGACACCGGCATCCAGATATTGAGAGTAGTAGTTCTGGAAGACAATGGCGCCGATTTCCTGGCTGGCAATACCAACGGTGGTTTCATTCATGACGGCAATCTCGCTGTCGGTCACTATTCCAGCCAGAAACAAGCCATAGTAGAACCCCAGCGGCCTGAAAAAGAGATACTGGTGCAGCCACTCCTCGACAGCAGTGTTGATGGTAAATGTGAGTCCGGCATTACTGGATACAAAAGAGGGATAAGTGGCAATGCCACCCAGGTCCACCACAAGTGAAGAGACACCCAATTGGTCAACAGCGGTCTCAATAATCTCCCTTTCATCCGGAGCAATATCCTGGACTAAAATGACCTCCCTGATTCGTGCTATTCTGTCTCGTGGGGAAACAACCAGCAGGTGCGGAGGCGACTCCAGGGCGAAATTTAGCGGTGGAAAGCTAACCTCAAGGGAGAGGAGGAGGCCATCCAGCGGGTTAAAGATGCCCAGCTCGGCCAGGGTGGCTCTTATCTGCTTTTCCATTATCCTTTCAGCTTTATCCTCCAGCGCCCTTTTCTGCTCCTCGAGTGATTCCAGCTGAGCTTTGAGTGAAAGCAGGTCACCCACCTCCAACCCGGCAGCTACAGCATCAATGCGACGCTCCGTGGTGTTTACCTGCGCCACAATGTCAAAGTATTCCAGGACAACTTCAGAATCAGCGACAGTGCCTTCATCATTGCCGAAAAACAGGTCATCAATCTCATAGGATAGAGCTTTTAATTCCCAGCCGATAAGGCTGAAGCGATAAGGCGCCACTACCTCACTCAGATGGTAATCAAAATCCTTCGCCGGTGCACAGCTGCTGGCCACAAAACAAGCCAGCAGCAGGCAAGTGGTAGCAATAAGCCTCACTTTCAACATACCCCAGCCACCAAAATCAGTGCTATAATGCACTATCACAAGTATAGCACGAGGGTTGATTATACTGTTGACGGCGACCAGCTCGAGTGCTTTCGGGTCAAATTATGAAAGACTACTACCAAATCCTGGGGGTTACAGAGAATACCAGCCAGCAGGTGATAAAGAATGCTTTCCGGAAACTGGCCTTTAAATACCACCCGGATACCAATCCGGGCAAGGAGAAGGAGGCCGAAGAGAAGTTCAAGGAGATAAACGAGGCCTATGCCATACTTGGTGACAAAGCCCGCCGGCAGCAGTATGACTTTGCCCGCAAGGGGCAATTTACCTCAGCCGGTTATCAGGGTTTTCAATACTCGCAGCAGGATATCTTCCGGGGCATCTTTTCCAATCAGGCATCACTTGACGAGATGAACCGCATGTTTGCTCAGGCCGGTCTCAGGTTTGACCGCGATTTCCTGAACCAGGTCTTTTTCAGTGGTAGAGGAACCGTCTTCCGGTTCCATTCCCGTCCCAGCACGGGCGCTTTCTTCCAGCAGCAGACACCGAGGAGCAATACAACCATATACAAACCAAACTTGATGGAAAGGTTGCTCTCCGGGATGCTTGCCAGGCTCGGCCGCTTCTTTCTGAAAAGAATTCTTGGTATTGAGTACAGCCCCAACCTTGACCTGAATACCGAGCTTGAACTCACTTCAACCGAGGCTGCCGCCGGCGGTGAAAGAGAGATCAGGTATCAAAGGGGCAAGCAGAAAAAGAAGCTGGTGGTAAAAATACCCTCCGGCGTAAGCCAGGGTACCAAAATCAGGCTCAAGGGTATGGGGCTGACCGAAAAGAAGAAGACCGGCGACCTCTATTTGCACATACAGGTAAGAGACAGGCCATCACTGGAACGCTAGCCCATACCGGCTGCTGTTGCCGCCAGCTCCCAGGCATACTCATAGAGGTGCAAACCCTTGCTCATGGCAATGATTTCGCCGTCGCCAGCCCCTATCTCCTCTGCCATATACTCCTTTAAGAGCTGTATGGCAGCCAGATTAGAGGGGAAACCGGCCCACAGGTCCCAGGAACGGAAATAAGCGATAAAGTGGAGCTTGCCGTCTCTCACCCGGGTATCAACCCCTCGAAGACAGGGCGGATCGGCAAGAAAGATGGACTGGCCATCACCGACAGCCATATAAGCCTGGTTGGTGTTAAAACCATTCTCCTTATACATCTTGATAACCTCGGCAATCTGTCTCTCCAGGTATTGTCCGTAGGTATACTGCTCGCCCTCAGCACGGTGGGCCGTCATCAGATAAGGCAGATAGCTTTCGATATATTCCATTGTTGTCGGGGCGGGTACTCCCGGTGGTACGTCGGGAGTGAGCGGCCTGTTTGCCGGATTGGTTATCTGAACGACAGCAAGGTCAAGCTCCTTGCGGTGCTGGCCAGCATAGCTGCCCCGTTCAATCCGGTAGCGGCATCCATCGGTCAGTACCTTGCGCAGGCAGAGGAACCATGCCTCGGACAGGTCTCTGGCTTCAATGATAGAAATCTTCATTGGCTAACCCGTTAAAGTAACGCCTTTACCATTTCCGAAAAATAGAGAGAAACCTGTCCTGATACTCATCAAACAAATCCCAGCGCTCCAGCTCTTCCTTAAGCACACCGGGTTTAATGTCTCCCCGGGCTAACATACCGAAGAGCTCCTCAATCCTCATTCTGGCATCCATGGGGACACCGCCGGCATCCACGTCCAGTAGCCCCTTTGAGCCCAGTTGCAGCAGGTTCTTCTGAACCGAACTCCGGGTGATTTCATGGATAAACTTCATCAGCGAGACATCCCAGAGTTCATCCTGCCCCCGGATGATAGCCACCAACGGGTCATTACGGTCATCAATCTCTTTTTTGAGCCCCTCTACCACCTCACTTAAGCTCCTTGCGGCAATGGTCAACCCCCTGGGCTCGTTTCGATAGGTATAAAAGAGTCCGGGTGCATCGGGGCCATGTGTCCGAATAAGGGTATCAAAATATCTTCTGGCATCACTGCTGAAGCCCTCAAGCCGCGACAGATAGTAAGGGGTTACTATCCTGGGCCTATCGGCGATAACCCGCCCCTCCCGGACTACTGTTTCATCGCCGCCCCCGGCCAGTTCCAAATAGATTGGTTCGGTAACCAGATAGTAGGCGATATTGGTCGTGCCGAAGGTCGCCAGCGTCTGCTTAGGGAACCTCAGTATCTCGGTATGTCTGGCAGCGTATTCAATTCTTTCATCATCAAGAGCCATTCCTGTTCCTTCAGCAACCTTAAGCTAGCTGATAGCTCTTAGCTCATGCTTATATTCATCCAGATGACTGATGTATTGTGAGTCCAGTTGGGCCAGTGTCCGCTGCCACTCCTCCCGGAACTGGGGCAGGCTGTCCACGCTTATATCCAGTCCTGTATCAGGCCCCATCTGCTGCTCTATTGCCTGCTCCAGCCTGGCTTTAAACTGCAGTTTCAGGGTTCCATAAGCCTGTTGCCTCTGCTGTTCCCCCTGCTCCTGGTAATGGTTAAAGACACTTCTCATCTGCTCAATAACCTTAAGCGCCGACGCCTTGTCTTTTTTAAAGTCCACCAGGGCGTCCATGGCCTTTTTGTTTTTATTCTTGGCCCCGTCATTCCTGGACAAGCTGATATTGGCCAGCAGTACCTCCTCAGCTCCCTTTATGACATACTGTCGGGCCATTCCTTTGTAACGGGAAAGTTGTCCCGCCATATCCCGCCCCTCATTCAGGTATTTGGCCGCCAGCGTTTCCCCTTCGGGGACATACCGCCACCTTAAAGACTCCTCCTCCGTCGCCTGTCCCAGCCTGGCAACCTTCTCCAGGGCAATCTCACGGGCACTCTTTATTTCCTCCGACATGACAGTCCTACTCCTGCCCAACAACTTCTTGTTAGGAGCCAGATTAGGTTTCAAGCGGGATTATCGTTTCTGGCCCGTATGGCTCCTGTTCTTCAGTAGCCAGTATTCCATACCATCAGCCAGCGCCAGCCAGCTGGCCTCTATTATGTTGTTGGAGCTGCCTACTGTGCGCCACTGCTCGGTGCCATCGCTTGATTCAATAATAACCCGCACCATAGACTCAGTGCCGACGCTCTCCTCAAGGATGCGAACCTTGTAATCCACCAGCCGAACCACCGACAGATTGGGATAGGACTGCAGCAGTGCCTTGCGCAATGCCTTGTCCAGAGCATTAACCGGGCCGGCTCCCTCGGCAGCGGTGTGCATCACTTCATCATCCACCTTTACCTTGACCACAGCCTCAGCCATAACTTCGTCAGGGCTTTTTTGAGCCGGAGCCCGCCGCCTTTTCTCAACAACCACCATAAAATCAACCAGCTCAAAGGGAGGCCGGTAACCGGGCTTGGCGCGATGCACCAGCAGGTCAAAGGAAGCCTCGGCGTTTTCATACTGGAAGCCGCGGCTTTCCAGTAGCTTGACCTTTTTCAGAAGCTCCTGGGCCTCCCTGCCCTTGGCCGGCAGGTCAACTCCCAACTCCCGGGCACGGTGGACGATATTAGCCCGGCCTGATAGCTCTGAAATCAGCATCCTGGCATGGCTACCAACCAGGGCCGGGTCTATGTGCTGGTAGCTTCCGGGCCACTTGCTTAAACCGGAAACATGAAGGCCAGCCTTATGACTGAAAGCGCTGGCGCCGACATAGGGTAGAAAGGCATCAAGGCTGAGATTGGCCACCTCACTGACATAGTGGGCAACCTCGGTCATCTTGGCCAGCTGCTCATCGGTGACACAGTCAATGCCCATCTTGAACTTAAGCGCCGGGATAATGGAGCACAGGTTGGCATTGCCACAGCGCTCACCATAACCGTTAATGGTACCCTGTACCTGGCTGGCTCCAGCAGCCACTGCTGCCAGGGTGTTGGCCACTGCCAGTTCACTATCATTGTGAGCGTGTATAGCCACCGGCACATCGGTTTCCTTGCGGACAGCTTCAACAGCAGTTGCTATCTCGTCGGGCAGGGCACCGCCGTTGGTATCACACAATACCAGACAGTCAGCGCCGGCTTTCGCTGCCGTTAACAGCACCTTCAAGGCATAGGCAGCATCAGACTTAAAGCCATCAAAAAAGTGTTCGGCATCCAGGAATACGGTGAGCCCATTTTTTTTCAAAAACGATATTGAATCGGAGACCATTTCCAGGTTCTCCTCCAGGGTGGTCTCCAGTACCTGGGTAACCTGCAGGTCCGAGCTCTTGCCCACTATGGTAACCACTTCCACTCCGGCATCAGCCAGCACCTGAAGGTTGGCATCCGCATCAGCTTTGACCCCGGGACGACGGGTGCTGCCAAAGGCGACCAGCGTGGCATTAGCAAGCACAAGCCGTTTTGCCCTGCTGAAGAACTCGGCGTCCTTGGGGCTGGAGCCGGGCCATCCCCCTTCTATGAAGTGAACCCCGAGCTCATCCAGCTTTTTAGTTATGTTGAGCTTGTCCACCACCGAGAAGGAGATACCCTCCCGCTGGGCGCCATCCCTGAGCGTGGTGTCATAGAGCTGGACTAATGGCAACTATCAGCCTCCTAAATCCTCTCGGCAATCAGGTCACCCATCTTCCTGGTACCTACCTTGGTCTTGCCTTCCCCCATTATATCATAGGTCCGGTAGCCTTCTTCCAGCACCTTCTCTACGGCTGTCTCAACCGCTTCTGCCTCCCGGGTTAAGCCCAGCGAGTAGCGCAGCATCATGGCCATGCTCATAATGGTGGCTATGGGGTTGGCCATATCCAGTCCAGCGCGGCGGGGGGCGCTACCGTGGCTCGGTTCATACATACCCAGCGTGGGCACGCCCTCTTTTGGCACCCCTGCCAGGCTGGCCGATGCCAGCATCCCCAGCGAGCCACCGAGCATAGATGCTTCGTCGGAAAGAATATCGCCGAAGGTGTTTTCGGTAACCAGGACGTCCAGGTATCCGGGATTCTGGATTATGCGCATGGCACAGGCATCCACCAGCTGATGCTCCAGCTCAATATCGGGGTATTCCCTGGAGACTTCGATAGCTACCTGCCGCCACAGCCGGGATGACTGTAATACATTGGCCTTGTCCACCGATATCAGCTTCTTCTTTCGCGTGCGGGCGACCTCAAAACCCACCCGGACAATGCGCTCTATCTCCTGCTCCGAGTAGGACATTGAATCAACGGCTCGCCTCCCCCTGGTGGTCCGCCACTGCCTCTTGGGCCGGCCGAAGTATAGTCCACCGGTGAGCTCCCGGACAAAGATGAAATCCACGCCCCGGATAACCTCTGGCTTGAAATTGGTGTTGTCAATCAGCGACTGATAGACCTTCACCGGCCTCAGGTTGGCAAACAGCCCCAGCCCCTTACGCAAGTCCAGCAGACCGTCCTCCGGGTGGACGGGGGCCTGGGGGTCATCGAATTTGGGGTCACCGACGGCACCCAAAAGCACGGCATGGCTGCGCTTGCACATCCTCACCGTCCTTTTAGAAAGGGCAGTCCCTTCCTGCTCAATGGCCACGCCGCCGACCAGGCCATAGGTATACTCAAAGCTGTGGCCGTATCTCTTTCCCGCCGCTTCCAGCACCTTCACCGTCTCATCGACAATCTCCGGCCCGATGCCATCACCGGGCAAAACCACCAGATTAAACTTCAATTGATCCTCCTAGCTGCTAGTCTCTTTTTGGTGTATTCAATAAGCCCGCCGGCCGAAATAAGCTCGGCCATAAAGGCGGGGTAAGGCCTGGCAACAAACTCCAGGCCAGTTCTCAGGTTGGTGATTTTTCCCTTCCCAAGATCAACCTTAAGAGTATCACCGTCTTCGGTGTTGTCCACCGCCGGGGCAGACTCCAGCACCGGCAGACCGATATTTATGGCGTTGCGGAAGAAGATGCGGGCAAAGCTCTTGGCAATGACACAGGATACGCCGGCCGCCTTGATGGCCAGCGGGGCGTGCTCCCGTGACGAGCCGCAGCCGAAGTTGGTGGTGGCCACAATGATATCCCCCGGCCTGACCTTGCTTATAAAATCAGGGTCTATATCCTCCATGCAGTGCCCGGCCAGCTCCGCCGGCTGGGATACATTTAAGTACCGCGCCGGTATGATGGCATCGGTATCCACGTTGGCGCCGTATTTATGGACTCTGCCTTTCAAGCTAAAATCTCCTTATTTATTTTACCAACCCCTCACCCTTTATCCCTCTCCCCTTCATAAGGGGAGAGGGAAGGATTTGTTAAAGGGGCTTCGCCCCTTTTAATCCCCTTTGCCATGTTTATGGATTTTTTTGTTCTAGCATAGAAAAGTCTCTTCTTGGCTATTATAGCTCAGTGTATCCATCAGATGCGTTCATAAGATAAAAGTCTGCGGCATATACAAAGTCCATAAGGGACCCTACCATTTTCTGGAGGTTTCTTGTACCCAAGGTTCTTTTGAAAATGTCGTGATGTATTATTAGATGTCTCCAGTGAATTAGGCTTTTAATATCCTCTCGAAATCCGGGATGGTCATTCATCAATATAAAGTATTTATCTTTTCGAAGTGGTGCCTTGAATTCACTCACTTCTTTTACGAAGTCATTGCAGCCCAGCATCTTGCTATAGAAAATGTTAATTAAGTTCAATTCCTGAAAATTGCGGGAAGCTAATATTATCTCGGCAAGTGTAAACTTCTCCTTGCCCATCTCTACCAGGTCTGCAAGTGATACTTTGTCTTGTCGTAAAATTTCTAAAAAAGTATCTTTAGTCCAGCCACCTTGAATAAATATCTCTGCTGTTCCCCTGAAGTACGTCTCCATTGCACTAACGCAGATTACTACAAAGTACCAGCGAGCCTGTTGTATAATTTCTGGGTCTGCCTCTTGCTGCTCCATAAAATCTACTAACGCTTCAGCTGCCCTAGTCTTTTCCAAGAAAATATCAAAAGGCAATAGATGTTGGACATTGGACTCTCGAATGAGAAGTATTCTTTTTCTAATGGCTTCGAACCTCATATAATGCTCCTAGACTAGCAATTCTACTAGTTTACAACCTCCACCAAAGCCCCCTCAAAATCTTTCACCCTCGGTGGTTTCTTGCCCCTGCCCGGCTCAATGGTGTGGCCTTCTTCTTCAAGGCGAGCCATCTGGGCTTCAACACCGCCGGGATATTTCGGGTTAAGCTCTCCGTTAGCTTTCAGCGTCCGCCAGTAAGGGGTAATGTCCTTTTCTCCCTGACTGGCCATCTCTTCAGCCGCACGGGCTGAAATACCGGCAAAGATGCCGGTGGTTATCGGTCAGCCGATGGTGGCCCCGTGTCTCCGGGCGACCATCTGGCGAATCTGGTTTATGATAATGAGTTTACCCCTGGGGACCTGTTTCATAATCTCATCCACTTCTCTTGGTGCCGGAATGCAAACACTGCCGGTGCCCCATCTGGTGCTCATTTTGCCGGTGATTTCCACCACCTTAGGCAGTCCGTGGTCATCAGCCAGCTTTTGCCGCCAGGACTTCTTGAGTTTCATTTTATTCCCTCCTGTAAACCGCTTCGATGCCACGGCAGACAAGAACCCTATTTAGAGAAGTATAAAGGGTGTCAAAGCCGCTCTCTTTTATAAACGAGTTGAGCTTGTCCAGGTCAACCGTCACCAGCCCAAAACCGGCCCTTGAGGAGCTGTCCATCCTGGTTATCGTCTCCGGGTAGATGACGTCGGCATAAAGGAAGTAGCCCCTATCCCTTAAAACTCTGCTAATCTCCTTCAAGGCATCCTCCCAGTTGGCGATATGTTGCAGCACTCCGAAGGAGAGGACGACATCAAAGCTGGCGTCGGCAAATGGCAAACTGGTGGCATCGGCCTCAATAAAAGTGACACTGGCCAGGTCGTTTATTCTTTTGCGAGCCAGTTCAAGCTGGACTGGGTCAATGTCTATGCCGACTACTCTCGAACCATATCTTCTGGCGATATAATCAACGACTTCTCCATCGCCGCAGCCCACATCGAGAAACTCCGGTTTCTGGTCGCCCTCAACATAGTGCAGCAGCTTCTCGGTAAGAGAGCGGGCTCGCCTACGGCTCCAGAAGCTATTGACCAGCGCCTTTTCCACCGGGTTCATCTTCATTTGGCGACTTCCTCGGGGCCAACAATGCTGCCAGCTATCGCACTGGCGGCGGCCACCGCCGGGTTAGCCAGATAGACCTCAGACTCGGGGCTGCCCATGCGTCCGACAAAGTTGCGGTTGGTGGTCGAGATGCAGCGCTCGCCGGCGGCCAGAACGCCCATATGTCCTCCGAGGCAGGGACCACAGGTCGGGGTACTGACAACAGCACCGGCCCGTATGAAGACCTCTATTATCCCCTCGGTCAGGGCATCAAGGTAGACCTGCTGTGAGCCGGGTATTACGATACAGCGCACCTTTGGGTGAACCTTCCTTCCGCCAAGCACCCTGGCAGCAGTCCTTAGATCCTCCAGGCGGCCATTGGTGCAGCTTCCGATTAGGGCCTGGTCGATTCTCACCTCACCCACCTGGCTGACCGGCACCGTGTTGGCCGGTGAGTGAGGGAGGGCCACCTGCGGCTCGATAGCAGAAGCATCATACTCCACTATCTTGGAATAGCCGGCATCGTCATCCGGCTGATAGATGGTATACGGGCGATCGGCCCGTGACTTTATGTAATCCAAGGTCCTGCCATCCACAAGGAAGGTGCCCGCCTTGGCACCGGCCTCAATAACCATATTAGCCATGGTGAAACGCCCATCAATGGAAAGGCTGTCTATAGTCTCGCCGGCAAACTCCATGGCCATATACAGTGCTCCGTCAACGCCAATATCACCGATGGTATATAGAATCAGGTCCTTACCGCTCACCCACCTGGCCAGTTTGCCGTGATAGACAAACTTCATCGTCGCCGGTACTTTCATCCAGACATCACCGGTAGCCATAGCGGCGGCGATATCGGTTGAACCCATACCGGTGGCAAAAGCGCCCAGGGCACCATAGGTACAGGTATGAGAATCGGCGCCGACAACCACCTCGCCGGGCAGTACCAGGCCCTGCTCCGGCAGGAGGACATGTTCTATGCCCATACTGCCCACCTCAAAGTAGGTCGCCTGCTGGGTATAACAGAACTCCCTGGCCAGCTTTACCTGCTCGGCGGCGGCGATATCCTTATTGGGAGTGAAGTGGTCGGGCACGATGACCACCTTCTTGGGGTCGAAGACCCGCTTTACCCCGATTCGCTCAAACTCTCTTATGGCTATCGGGGCGGTGATGTCATTGGCCAGCACCAGGTCAACAGCCACGTTGACAAAATCACCCGGGCCTACGTTCTTCCGGCCACTATGGGCGGCAAGTATCTTTTCAACCAGAGTCAAAACATCCCCCGAAGTTAAAGGTTATTCTGGCTTGCTCAGGACGACACGAGCTATTTTAGATGGTCATGCAGCAGCAAAACCGCCAGCACCAAAAATGCGGAGACGGTGGCTATGATATAAAGCCCGGCGCCGGCGGAGAGCCCGATGCCGGCTGTCACCCATATGGTGGCCGCCGTGGTCAACCCCTTGACCTTTCCCTCAGAACGGCGGATGATGACACCGGCACCAAGAAAACCGATACCGGTCACTATCCCGGCCGCTACCCGTGTCTGGTCGCCGATATCAAAGCCGTAAATGGAGACCACGGTAAACATAGCCGCGCCAGCAGAAATAAGAATAAGGTCCCTGGCACCGGCTGGCTTCTCGGCTCTGCCACGCTGGAAGCCAATTACGCCTCCCAGCACCAGCGCCAGCAGGATACGCAAAATCATCTCCAGCTCAATCGGCACTTTCCAAAACCTCCAGGATAATATCTAATCGCTCTTTTTAGTACTTAACAACCTGTTGAGGGCGTTCATATACGCCTTGCCGCTGGCGACAATGATGTCGGTATCGGCGCCGCGGCCGGTATAGGTTACGCCGTCACTCTCTATTCTAATCAGCACCTCGCCGATGGCATCAATCCCCTCGGTAACCGACTTTACCGAGAACTCGGTCAGCGTATTGGGCACATTCACCAGCCGGTTGATTGCCCTATACACCGCATCCACCGGCCCGGTCCCCAGTGCGGCATCAGCCACAACCCGCCCCTCAGGGTCAACCAGTTTAACGGCGGCGGTAGGTATCCCCCTGTCGCCACAGGTTACCTGTATGCGCTCAAGGTGATAGACCTCGGC
>SDBU01008451.1_pt1 | contig 11707 bp, 10 predicted proteins | sample 2277071 | NCBI WGS metagenome assembly SDBU01 (sample SAMN10397929, study PRJNA504765) | marine sediment metagenome | isolation source: marine sediment core GS08_GC12, 126 cmbsf | place: Arctic Ocean: Gakkel Ridge, Loki's castle | collected 2008 | reverse complement strand
TATCCTTCCTTCATCGGTATATCCTCCCTTTCTGTTACTTGGCTTTCCTATAGGGTAGGATATGCCGATTCCTTTTTCCACCACATTCGGGACACTGCCGAATCAAGGTAAAAGAAACCCCTGTTAATGGTAATGAAATTGAGGCGCTAAAGGAAGTGGATCTCAAAATGTCAGAGGCAAAAAAGACTTTAGATACTATCAACAAGAGTAGAAAGCGATTCAATGCTGAATTATCTAGCATTGAAGAACAACTTAATAAAATAGACCAACAGATTAACGATTTGGAATCTGAGAATCAAGACCATTTGAGAACAACTGTAGACACTGCTGAAGACCTAAGCGGATTATTAAAGCAGAAGACTAAAGAAATACTTGATTTACAGAAAAAGAGTGAAGAACAATACAGACTAAGAGATGTCAAGCAATCAGAGCTTATAGAGCTATATGATGCACTTAGACAAAAATATACTGAAGCACAGGTTGAATTTGTGCCTCTATTTCGTGAACTTGCCAAATTATTTATCGGAATGGATATGGATATCCGGATGGAGTATAGTACAGCACTTGATTCAACAGGATTGCAATTGATTATAGAAATGCAAGGAATAGCTCGACGACAAACTCATCAACTATCTGAAAGCCAAAAGTTCTTTTTAGATATCGCTCTCCGTATGGCACTTGCTCAATATATGGCAGCTCCGGAAGCAAGAGCATGTTTATTCATCGATACCCCTGAAGGGTCGCTTGATATCGCTTATGAGAGTAGAGCAGGTGAAATGTTTGCTAGATTCGCTGAGAATGGCCACGATATTTTAATGACAGCGAATATTAACTCCTCGCAGCTTCTTAAGAAAATGGCTTTGCGTTGTGGTAAGTCAAAGATGGTTTTATATCGAATGACATCTTGGTCACAACTTACTAGTGTTCAACAAGAGGAAGAGCAGCTATTCACTGAAGCATATGAAGCCATCGAAAATATGCTAGAGAGTGCTGGTTCAAATGCCTAATCCGAACGCATATTATGATTGTCTAGCAATTTGCGTACATTTGGAAAGGAATTTAGGAGATACCTCTATCACTGAGATTCATCTTTTTGCCTATCTTTCTTGCATGCTGTCTTTATTCAAAGAGCATCCGGTCTCGATGTGGGGATACTCATTTTCAGTGACTACAACAAGTTATCCATTTAGTGTGGATATCGATGAAGAAATTATAAATTTAGTAAACAATGATTGTCTTTCTAGAAACAACGATTATCTCAAGGTGACAGAATTGGGTAAAGAGCAATACAAAATGCTTTCTGAGTTGAGTCAATATACTGAAAGGGAATTATTTATTAAGGGAGCATGCTCAACAATACTTGCACTGCCAGTAGGATTTGTGAGAAAAGCAGTATCTCAGGAATCTGAGATTAGCTGTGCAGTTGCGCTTGAACAAAATTCTCTGCTTCTTAAAGAGGGCGCAGTAAACGATATTTACAAACAATTTTCGACATTAAGTTCGATAGTTGGAGTGGATACTCAGGAAATGATTGTTCCGGCAGTACTATGGCTTACCTGTGTTGCCTCATCTGAATGATTCTGGAGGATGATTTGATACAAGTGGATTATGAAAGAGTTAAAGAGCTTGTATATAGTCAATATATGACTAAGATTTTAAACGCATACGGGGACGAAGGAGTTGCCACGCTTCGAAGTGTAATGGAATATGTAAGGAGAATATTTCAATTCCTGGCTGCAGATTCAATGCGTGGATCACTAATTGTATATAAATCTATTGATAGTAATTCTGCGATTAACCCAGAATGGGCATCGATATCGGATTTGGCACATATTACACAAGAATGTCCTATTGAAGAATCAAGTATCCTTTACATTGAGTGTTGTGAAGATGGAGCTATAAAATATAAAAGAGACGTTGAACTTGATCTTAATGAGATCTCGCAAAGAGCTATTGTTTACTTATATAAAAACAGGCGAGATGCATTTTACATTAAAGGGAGTAAGGAGTATTTGATAAATTATTGTCCGGCGTATCCGAGTCTTTTTTGCGTACCTACTTACAGTCTTATCAAAGACGCTCTTGAAGATTATAAGAGAAAAAGCATAAGGACATCGAATTGTCCAATTTTTTCAGAGTGCTGGTATAGTGGAAAAGATGGACCAAGATTATTCTTTAAACAAAAACCTGAATCAACGATGAGAAGATCTGCTGCAAATTTCTTGGGCAACGTGCTTAGAGATGCAGACGTTGGCCAGGAGCAAGTCGTTGATGAAAGCCATCCGGTGGATATTCGTGTTACTTGGATGGGGAATAATCGGAGAGCATTGATAGAAATTAAATGGCTTGGGCAATCAGTAGACGAAGATGGTAAGAAAAAAACTCCATATTATGAAGCTAGGGCGAATGCGGGAGCAAAGCAACTTGCCGAATACATTGATGCAGAACATAGACGATTGCCTCTCCATGATCAAAGAGGATATTTAGTAATTATTGACGGTAGACGTAGAGGTTTATCAGAAGGATGTACCACCTTAGTTCCAGAGGATGGCTTCTGGTATCAAGATAAAGAAATAGAATTCGATCCTGCCTTTCACGAAGAAAGAAGTGATTTTGAAAAACCTATTAGGATGTTCGCCGAACCTAAAATTTGAAATTCGAGGCAATCTGATTAATGGCAGACAGAGACAACTTAGCAAACGCAACTGATACGTTATTACAACCAAGACATCGATGGTATTTTGTCAAAGAAGGGTTTTCTCCAAATCTAATAAGAGAGGCAATAACAGATAGTAATTGCCAAAAGGGAGACTTGGTAATCGATATTTTTTGCGGTGGTGGTACAGCGCCACTAACAGCTAAGATGGAAGGATTTTCCGCCATAGGGTTTGAAGTGAATCCATTCTTAGCTTTTATATCACGTGTTAAGATGTCGAACTGTAAACCTAGAGTTTTAAACAACTCAACTGGTAGGGTAGAAGAAGGAATAATCAATGGAGCAGAATCGAATCTGATTAACTTTTCAACGTTCTCCGAAAATGGAAAAAACAAGAAGTGGTTGTTTAACCGCGAAGTGCTATTAGCTTTCGAAGGCGGATGGAAAAATACAGTGGGTATGTACGTGCCAGTAAGGGACATGCTTCGGCTTTGCCTTATAGGAGCGGCAATGGATGTATGTAACGCTATCAGAGATGGTAAGTGTTTAAGGTATCGTGAGAACTGGTGGGAGAATAGGTACGGGAAGAAGGATTTATTAGTTGCCTTTTCTGATCGTGTTGGAATTGTGAAGAAAGATTTGGAGACTAACCCACTACGAGCGTGCGAGAATGTAATAATTAATGCTGATTCCCGAGATCTAAATATTAACGAATTAAATGGACGACTTTTTAATTTGTGTGTTACTTCTCCTCCGTATTTGAATTCATTTGATTATACTGATGTATATAGACCTGAGCTATTTTTGAGTAAGCTGGTTAAGTCACAAACTGAGCTTAGTGAGCTTCGAAAGAAGACAATTCGCTCACACGTTCAAGTAAATTGGGATAAGCCAAAAAATATTGATATTAGCCCATTGCTGGTTCAGAGTATCACAGATATCAAGAAACATGGAGAGGGTCTATGGAACAATCGAATACCAATGATGGTACAAGCCTATTTTGAGGATATGCAGAGTATTCTTAAAGTGCTAAAATCTCTTGCAGCTCCAAATGCTGTTATTTGGTTAGTAGTTTCAACTTCCGCATATGCGGGTGTAGAAATCCCAGTTGATTTAATAATTGCACATATCGGTTCACAATGTGGTTGGGCACTTAAAGATGTTAAAGTCACAAGTTACTTGCGACGTGTCCCAGGACAACAATGGCAAGCTCTTGCCGAGAGAAAGAACAATAATCCTCGTCTACGTGAGAGTATCGTTATTTTTGAAAATAGGTCTAGACTGAAACGATATTCTTCAAATGGAATATATTTAAAAAAGGGTGAAGTCCAGTTTTAGCCACTAAATTTATATTTATGTTGAAGCAGATACAAAATGAGTTTAATTTGGTCCTCTATTTTCATGTCTCTATGATTATATCGCCAGACATATTCTGTAAGATATAGTGGAAGCCTTTCTCTCCTTATCCCTCCCTTAGCCGCCAGCATTCGTTTTAGATAGCCCCAGAAGCCTTCTAAGCCGTTTATATGGTTGCTGGCCTACCCCCCCAAATCGGTCCAGGTAAATCGTTCCATTTTCCTGGTTAACTGCTTAACGGCTCTTAGCTTTGCATTGAATAAGGACCGCAAGTTTTCACTCGTGAATCCTAGCTTCATTACAAGGCCTAATAAATACTACTCGCCGTACCTTTATGGTCAATGCTCCAAAAGGCACGTTGAGTGGTACAATAGACCCAGGCATCTCGGCAGGCGTTGAGCCTGGGCCGAACCGGCCGGCTGAAGGGCGGAGACATGTCACCGAAGAAGCAGGGACAAGACCCAGAGAGAATGAACGAGATTATCGCCGAGGCTCGGCGCTACCGGGAGCATCAGGAGAGGACCTATCGCGGCCAGGCGCTCAAGCTCTTTCCGCCGATCTGTGCGCACTGCGGGCGCGAGTTCTCGGGCAATAGACTTCGTGAGATTACGGTACACCACAAGGATAACGATCACAACAACAATCCGCCTGACGGCAGCAACTGGGAGCTATTATGTCTCTACTGTCATGACTATGAGCACTCCCAGTATCTGGGCTACGGTGGACATGACCCGCAGCAACCGGGACGCGAGCGGAAAGCGCAGCTCACCTTCAGGCCCTTTGCCAACCTCAAGTCCCTGTTGAAGGATAAGCTGGAGGATGAGACGTAGGAGACGGCTCCTGGGGTCCTTATGGGGTGGGACGACCCTGTATGCTTTTCGAGAGCGGCAGCACAATCCATTGGTGTACTCCAGCTTTCATTATAAAAGTATTCGATTTTGTCAGCGGATTTGTCAACGAAATCAACAGCACTTAATGTCACTGGATGGTACAGGATGAACTCAAGGAGGCCGCTTTGGTGTACTCGCTAGTACTTGGTGTCACTCGATGGCACGGAGAGCGTCAATTTTACACACAGAAGGTCGTATTGACATTTTGGAGAAAGGCATGTAAGAATCAGGGTGTCGGCAGACCTAGTGATATGACACCCTGATTTTCCAAAAAATCCCAAAAGGCTGATGGCTTTGCGAAGCTGGTGAGCCGTGTGGGATTCGAACCCACGACACCCTGATTAAAAGTCAGGTGCTCTAACCCCTGAGCTAACGGCCCTTATTTCTCCTTCGGCGAACAGTTGAATTGTTGCTCCGTTTCATGGAGTTAGCGTCTTCCCTGTTGCCAAGCTGATTGTACCTATGTGCACCTTCACTGTCAATGTGTGCTCAGCAGCAGGCTATCGAACAAGGACTACCTCCTCTTTAAGTAGGTTTAAGAAAACGGGCTCCGACATGTCGGAGCCCGTTCATCTGGTCGAAACGCGGGTTTAACTATTCAGAATCTCCATAGCCTCCTCACTGTAGGCATCCATCAGATAGGGTATTCCTGTAACCTTGGCGCATTCTTCAGTAAGGGACATGAGCTCGCGCCTGGTAATCGCCGGTACGCTGAAGCACCTCGCGCCTGCCATCAGTTGCTGCAGTCCCACCTTGATCTTCTCAGCGTAGCTATAAATACCTACGGCTCCGAGAGGGATCTTCGGCATTTCATCTCTGCCAACTATGTTCAGTACGTCTTCGTAGTTGACAAAGATCTCCTCGGGGGTTGAGCCAAATTGGCTTACTGTATTCGGCAACTTGCCGTCTCTCAGCCATTGCTGGATGTTCTTCCCCACCATTCCCGGGATCATCAAAGCACGCCCCATGCAGACTGCTTTGGTAAACGGGGTGCCAAGGGCGAGCGCTTTGAATACCCCGTCCTCGCTGCTGAATCCGCCAGCGAAAGCTATATCCGGTACCCGCTCGCCTTTGTCAGTCAGCTTCTGGCAGAACCTATAAGCGGCCGCATGCAGATAGAGACTTGGCATACCCCATTCTTCCATCATTCGCCACGGGCTCATGCCTGTTCCGCCGGGAGCGCCGTCTATCGTAAGCAGGTCGATTTTCGCTTTCGAGCCCCATTTGATGGCCATGGCGAGCTCACGCAGGCCATAAGCGCCGGTTTTCAAGGTAACGCGTTTGAATCCCAAATCCCTCAATCGTTGAACCTCTGTGTAGAAGCCCTCTTCGTCGATGAAACCGAGTCTACTGTGCCGTTCAAATTCCTTGATGGCTCCGTCCTTAAATGCTGCCTGGTTGACCGGATTCGAGGGATCTGGGGTGACGATGTAGCCACGTTTCTGCAGTTCCAGTGCCCGTTCCAGACTATTGACTTTGATCTCACCTCCGATACACTTCGCGCCCTGCCCCCACTTTAGTTCAAGCGTCTCAAGGCCGTGTTTGTTGCGGACGTATTCGGCAACGCCCAGTCTTGTATCCTCTACGTTCATCTGCACCAGGATTTCGCCATAGCCCTGATGGTAGCGTCGATAGATCTCGATTCGACGGTCCATATCCGGCGCTGAAACAACTTTGCCGTTTGAGTCAAGCTCAAGCTGTGGGTCGATACCGCAGACATTCTCGCCACAGACCAGTGTAACCCCGCTGATGGCGGCACCGATGGCAAAGTGTTCCCAGTTCTTGCGGGCTATCTCTGTGGAACCCAGGGCACCAGTGAAGATGGGAACCTTCATTTTGACTTTAATGTCGCAGCCATATTCGGTCTCAGTGTTTACCGCAGGGAAGGTAGCGGTATCGGGATCGCCTACAAAGCCAGGTGGCAGTCCTGTGGCCCCCAAGGCATATCCCTGGATATTGAGATGCGAGTAGTCAATAGGATAGTCCTTGTCTCCCCCAGCGGTGATATCGCCGAAGGGACCGGGGTAGATCAGTTCCCGCCCGCGGAAGGTTGACTTGAATATCTCGCAGTTCCCTGTGCAGCCATCGATGCAGCGGGTGCAAATACCACTCATGGGCACTACACTCTTAGAACGATTGGTGGTTCTCGTTGCTTCGTTTGCATTTGGTCGTTGCAGGTTCATTCTCTAGGACTCCTTTTCTTGATTTTGGTTCGGTAACCCTTTGCTATTCGCCGTCAGATGGAGAACTCTATGCTTTTTACTGGCTTATGCCATTATTGCTGGATGTTGTGACACATCATTTAGTCTGATTCGCTCAAAGTAGTCTGTTCCTCCTTTGCATAGTATTTCGTTTTTCACAGCTGTTTTACTAGGCCTTCAACGAGTTCCGCTATCGCTGGAGAGCTTGTTAGCCCCGGCGACTCGATGCCGATCAGGTTTATGAATCCTGGCAGTCCTCTATCCTGCTCTTGTCTGATTACGAAGTCCCTGAAACCTTCACCCGGCCCTGCGAGCTTGGGTCTGATCCCTGCCATCTCCGGCTCCAAGTCGCCGTGTTCAATAAAAGGGAGAAATGATTTCACCGAGTCATAGAAAGCACCTTTTTGCGACTCATCGACCTTGTAATCTAGCTCATTTACATACCGCGCGTTGGGTCCTAGCCGCATCCTCCCTTCAACATCAAAAACATTATGGATTCCCATACCTCCTGCGCCAGATTCCGGCACTGGATATATCAGTTTTTTAACCAGCCTGCTTTTACTGCTGCCTACGCTGAAGTATTCCCCTTTGCAGTAGTGCAGCTTATACCCCGCTTGATCTATATCTATTCCCGCAAGCTGAGCGATTCTATCGGAAAGCAGTCCGGCGCAGTTTATCAGGACCTCGGATTTGAAGGGAAAGGTACCAGACCCGTTTTCCACCATAACTCTATATCCATCGGGCAGTCTTTCTATCCCAATGACCTTTGATCTATAGGCAATCTCAGTACCTTTCTCCTTTGCCCTGCCGAGAAAGAATCTCATCAGAGCATATGAGTCTATGATGCCGCTTGAAGGCGAGGAAACGGCGGCAATCGCTTCGACATTTGGTTCCAACTCCTTAGCCTTTTCTCTTGAGAGCATTGTCAGGTCCCTGGCCCCATTCCTTTTCCCTTGTTCTAGCAATGCCTCCAATTGTCTGACCTCATCGTCTCTGGTTGCTACGATAAGTTTGCCCGTTTTCCTGTGGGGTATTCCGTATTGCTGGCAGAGTTCGTAGAGCAGGGCGTTGCCTGCAATACACGTCTCTGCCTTTAGTGAACCTTCAGGGTAGTAAATGCCCGCGTGGATGGTCTCGCTATTCCGGCTGCTCGTTTCTTGACCGAACTTTTCGTTCTTCTCCAGTATGTAAACTTCCCCGTATTTTCCCGCTAATTGAGCGGCCACAGCCAGACCGATCACTCCGGCTCCGATGATGGTAATCACCGTGGCTTCCACATCGCTCTGTTAGATTTCTACTGGAATCCCTTTTTCTTTGAGGTAGTGCTTCGCCTGCGGTATGGAGATCTCGCCGAAATGGAAGATAGAGGCAGCCAGGACCGCTGACGCTTTTCCAATGGCCACTCCTTCGTACAGGTGCTCAAGTGTACCTGCTCCCCCTGATGCAGTAACCGGGATGGATACAGCTTGGGCAACCGCTTTTGTCATCTCCAGGTCATAGCCTTCTTTGGTACCGTCGGCGTCCCTGCTGGTGAGCAGAATCTCTCCTGCGCCCAACTCTTCTACCTTTTTCGCCCATTCCACAATATCAAGCCCTGTTCCTTCGGTGCCGCTTTTGATCACTACCTCCAGACGGGGCAGGCTGCTTTCTGGAGGATTCTTCCTCCCGTCGATGGCGACGACGAGCTTCTCCTTTCCAAATTCCCTGGAAGCTTCTCTTATAAGTTCAGGGTTCTTGACTGCGGAGGTGTTGATTGAAACCTTGGTCACACCAAGGTCAAACAACTCCTTCATATCGTCAATGCTTGCAATGCCACCACCCACGGCAAAGGGGATGGTAACCACGCTGCAGACCTTTTTGACCCACTCCAGCCTTGTCTTTCTATTCTCCACTGTAGCGAAAATATCGAGGAAAACGAGCTCGTCCGCGCCCTCCTGGCAATAAGCCTCTGCTGCCTCCACAGGGTCACGTGCGTCTCTCAGGTTGACAAAGTTCACTCCTTTGACCACCCTGCCATCCTTTACGTCCAGACAGGGTATGATTCTCACCTTCTCCATTTACAGCTCCTTGAATCTAGTCAGGTCCTGATACTCTATTACAGTGCACATGGCGTGGTTTTGGGCCTCGATACCGGCCTCCTCGGCAGCTGCTATGGGGTTCATCCCCCCAAGAAGTATCATGCCGATTCTGTTGAGTTCCACGGGGATTTCACATACTGGCTCGCTGGTGTTCCCCATAAGCAACAGGCCTTCCAATCCGGCTTCTCTCAGTTTGGCCACTACTTCCTCTGTTGTCTCACGGCAGAGGGCTGGAATCTCACGGAAATTGGCCAGTATTTTGCCATTGCCGCTTTTCACTGCCTCTTTCACAGAGGTCATCCTGGCCCTGATGAATACCTCCGAAGGATCGAGAGACGATCCGGCGTAGTGAATGAGTTCCACGAAGCGGAAGGGTTTGTGATTTCGCATCTGGAGTATGCCGCCGAACCTGGAATCCATGGGGACGCCAGCCTTGAGCAAGGCCCCGTTGATCGCGATGCTGCAGACAGTAGCGAATCCTGTCGTACCTTCAGGAACCATAAACTCCCCTAGATGTTCTCCTTCTTGGGCTACTGCTACCAACTCACTAACGCAAAGGCCTGCTTCAAAAGCGGGCTTCATTGCCTGGAGCGCCTTTGTAAATTTTCCTTTGGGGAGAAATGAAATATTAACAGGGATCGAACCGCAGCGCTTCTCATAGTTGAAGTCAGTACTAAAGGCGAGCAGTTCGATCTTGGAGATGGCTAAACCGACCTTGTCCTTAACCAGAGCGTTCCTGAGCTCTTCCTCTCCCTGCTCGGTGAGCAGCCGGCCATCCCGGCCTACAAGTCGAGTTAGCCCTCGCTCGTCCATCAGCTTGAGATGGTATCTTACCGCCCGTTCGCCGAGTTCAACCCCGTAGTCCTTCAGACGGTAGGCGATGACCCGGGCCCCCAGTGGTTCCTGGCAATCGCTTAGAATCCTCAGGATTGAGAGCACTTTTCTCTCGACGCCCAGTGTTTCGAAGCCCATAATATCGCCTCTTGTGAGATTATAGGTAGTAGGAAACTGTTTTCCTAATTATAAACAGGCTGGGGTATCTCGTCAACCCTGTTATGGGCAGAAACCTTTCTTGTGAGGTGTCCTGGAGGCAGGTTTCTCAGTTGAAGGTGAGGTGCGTTTCTTGCCAGCTTGTTGGGATTGATGTTCTCCAAGAGGGCAGTCAGTGAGCCCTTTTAGGCTTCGTCAACTTGTGGCTTTGCCTCGATGATCAAGTCTTGCCCGTTCCTATACGCCTTAACAAAGGACAGTTTCAAGGCACTGTCGACGTCCAGTATCCCCAAATCTCCCACCGCATCGATTCCTTTGCCCATTAGCTTAGGTGCCGAGATCACTATATATTTATCCACGAGTCTCTGGCGGATCAGGGAGGTGATGATTGCCGTTCCACCTTCTACCAAGACGGATGAAATGTTCATCCCTCCCAGCTTACTGAGCAGGTCTCTCAGATTGACCTTGCCTTCCGTATCCTCCTCGACACTTAGAATCTCGATGCCCATCTGCGTCAGGGAGGACAGTTTTTCACTGTCGGCTTGTGAGGTGGTGGCAATAATCGTGCGGGCTACCTCCTGCTCTTTCAGGACCTTGGAGCTCAGTGCTATTCTCAATCTGCTATCGGTGACGATGCGAATGGGGCTCCTCCCTTTCACCAGGCGCACCGTTAGCTGGGGATCGTCTGTTTGAATGGTTCCAACACCTACCAGAACTGCATCATGAAAGCTGCGAAGTTTGTGAGCAAACTTTAGAGACGGCGTGGAGCTTATCCAGCGCGAATCGCCTGTCGCGCTGGCGATTCTCCCGTCCAAAGTCTGTGCGAACTTCAGGGTGACGAAGGGTATTCCTGTTTGAATGTACTTGAAATAGGCCTCATTGAGCCGGTGACATTCTTCGGTTAGAACGCCGACTTCTGTTTCGATACCCCGCTCTCTGAGGACTTCGATGCTTCTGCCATTGACCTGTGGATTTGGGTCAACGGTTCCGATGACGACCCTTCCCAGATTGTATTTGAGCAGGGCATCGAGGCAGGGAGGAGTTTTCTTCCCGTGATGGCAGCAGGGCTCCAGTGTTACGTAGAGAGTTGCCCCGCTTATTCTCCCCCGGGCATCCTTGATAGCATTGATCTCGGCATGGTGGCCCCCGTAGTGGCGATGGTAGCCCTGACCAATTATCCTGTCGTCTCGTACAACCAATGCACCTACCATTGGGTTGGGGCTGGTTTTGCCCAATCCCCTGCGGGCGAGGATCAAGGCTTTTCTCATGTAGTATTCGTTATTCAATTTCGGCTTGATCTCGCTTCCCTCACGAGTGCTCTGGTCTTGAGAGTCAAATCATTACTCGAGCTATGCCCAGTATATACATATGACGTTATACGTCAACCGCATAGGAGTCCCAGACCTTTGGCATTAATCGAAGTTGGGAGGGTTTGTAGTACGAGTGGTCGAGGGGCGGAGGAAGTCGCCCGACCAAGTAGCCTACTCGGGGGACTCAACTACCTGTTCTTCTCGCTATCAAGAGACAGGTTTAACT
>SDBU01008450.1_pt1 | contig 11708 bp, 8 predicted proteins | sample 2277071 | NCBI WGS metagenome assembly SDBU01 (sample SAMN10397929, study PRJNA504765) | marine sediment metagenome | isolation source: marine sediment core GS08_GC12, 126 cmbsf | place: Arctic Ocean: Gakkel Ridge, Loki's castle | collected 2008 | reverse complement strand
AATCTTCTTTAGCCACAAAATCCCTTCACTATATCATATAAAAGCTCGGTTCCTTTTAAAAATTCTTTTTCGGAAACTTTTTCGTTATCGCTGTGCATCGATGATAATTCATCGAGGTCGGCTATTATAGGAGTGAATCCATAGCATATCGAACCGTGCTGCCTGAAATATCTCGAATCTGTTGCATAGGGAACAAGTACCGGAACCGTAACTGAACCTGAAACCTTTTTATTTGCAGCTGTTTCGATAATCCGAAAAAGCTCAGTATAATTCGGGGACACAATACTAATTATTCTTAATTTTTACCTTGAATTTCGGACCTCGTTTCCGAAGTAGAAGGGGTCTGTGCGGCATTCTCTTAATCATAAATTATTTTTAATGCCGAGTCGGGAGACTCAGCCTACGCCTGCCCCGTTGGATTATATGATGAGGATATCCGGGAGTGAGGAACAGGAGTTAGTCGTGTGTCCCCGAAGTATCCTTTTTATTCAAATATAATGGCTGCTTAAATATATAATATTAGAATCCTTTTATCAATATATTATTCAGTAAAAAATAAGAAAACAAACCGCAGAGACGCAGAGAAAAAATATTTGATATTTGAAATTCTCTGCGTTTCTTTGGTTAATTTATTCTTCTTTTATCACCCCACTACCTTCACATACGCCTTTCTGCTTCTGGGTCCGTCGAATTCGCAGAAGTAGAGCGACTGCCACGTTCCTAAAACAAGCCTGCCGTTCTCGACAAAAACTATCTCAGAAGCACCTATGATGCTTGATTTTATATGTGCAGCAGAGTTGCCCTCGCTGTGGCGGTAGTCGGCATCCCGCCAGGGTGCTATCTTTTCTAATTCCATTTTTATGTCCCGGACAACATCGGGGTCGGCACCTTCATTTATTGTAACTGCTGCTGTGGTATGCGGTGTAAATATATAGCAGACCCCATTATCTATGCCAATTTCTTTTACTGCTTTTTGAACACTGCCGGTTATGTCTATAAATTCCGTATGCTGACGCGTCGGAACAGATATGTCTTTCATCATATTAAAAATACCTCCATCTGGTTAAGAAGATAAATATTTAACCACGGATTACACGGATTAAAAAAATAGATATAAAAAATATATATAAAAGAGCATAAATCTTTATTTCATAATCTGTGAAATCAGCGTAATCTGCGGTTTAAGTTTTTTGTTCTTTCTTTTTTGCAGCCGGAAATAATATATTATTCAGAATCAATCTATATGCGGGTGAATTCTTGTGAAGTGAAAGCTGTGTTGGCGGGTCACCGACAAGGTGCGTATAATCTTCAGGGTCATGCCCCCCTAAAAAAGTAAATGTCCCCCTTCCAAGGTTTCCATGTATATATTTAACTCTTTCAGTTCCTTCGGTTTCACCTAACAATACCACACGCTTTTTGATTAAACTCCTTTTAAATCCGGTTGTTTGTCCCATGTAACCTTTTATCACCGATACATGACATTGAGTCAGCATAGCAGGTACCGGGTCATATTTTGCAGAAAATTCGAAAAGTGTAAAGTAATCATTTTCTGAACCGCGCAGTGAGGACGGGAGATGAGATGGCGGGATATCGATATCTGAAAACTCATACATAAGCGGATTTTTCTCAAGAGTAAAATTCTCAAAAGCAAACGTTTTTGAGTAATCGAGCTTTTCCTGATAACCGGGGTCTGCAGGATCCCCATCGTATATAGCATCAACAATATCAGTATTTTCCGCAGCCAGCGATATATCGATAGTATCGGTTGCCGAACACATTCCAAAAACAAAACCTCCCCTCGATACATATTCCTTTATCCTTCGTGCCACTGCTTTTTTTTGTTCCGAAACCTTTCTGTATCCGAGAGATTTTGCAACCGATTCATACAATATCTGTTGTTCGATATACCATCGTGCATTATGATAACTTGCGTAAAATCTCCCGTACTGCCCGGTAAAATCCTCATGATGAAGATGAAGCCAGTCATATTCCTCGAGTTTTCCTTCGATTACTTCTTTATCCCATACTTTATCATACGGTATTTCCGCATAGGTCAAAGCCAATGTAACCGCATCATCCCACGGCTGTGAATTCGGCGGGGTATATATTGCAATTGCCGGTGCCTTTTCAAGAATAACAAGCTCCATATTATTTTCCTCAATCTCTGCATAAATATTACTAACTTCAGCCCCATCGACCAGCTTAAAAGAAATCCCTCTAATCCGAAGTTCTTTTTCAACTGCACTGTTATAATTGATTAAAAACGAACCGCTGCGGTAGTTCAACAGCCATTCGACATTAATGCCCCGCTCCAACGTCCAGTAAGCTACTCCATAAGCCTTCAGATGGTCAGTCTGTTTCAAATCCATCGGTACTAAAATTTTCTGAGCATCAATTTGCATAATATTTATAAACAAAAATATTATGGCTGTTAAAATGTTTTTCATAACATTATTATCCTTTAAAAGAGGAACCACGGATTTCACAGATTACACGGATTTAAGACAAAAATATCAAAAGATATTTTTATAGTATGTAAGCTATACATTCATGGTTTTCCAGAGCACCACGAGGTATGAAAATATTTGATTTTTCTCTGTTGGTGACAACACCAACAGAGAGCTAATCTGCTCAACAGGATTCCTATTTTTCGTGGGCGAAGGTGAAGAACACCTTCGCCAGCAGAAAGGGCGGGTAAACCCGCCCCTACTCCTCGCAATGACAGTAACCGCCTGTGTAATCCGTGGATACTTTTTTAGTTATTAGTAAAATTTCTTATTCTTTTTCTTGCTTCATCTATATAAATACTATTGGGATAATTTACAAGTAGTATTTCATATTCCTTTTCAGCAAAAGCAATATCTCCAATGCCCACTTCGTATAATTCGCCGATTCTCAGCTGAGTTTCATCTGACAATAAGCTCGAAGGATATTTGGTGATTAACTCTTTAAATGCATCAAGCCCCTTCACATAATCGCCCATTAAACCCTGAAGCTTACCAATCATAAAAAGAGCATCGTCAGATATCTGGTGATTCGTATAGACATCTTTTATCTGCTCCATCAATCCAACTGCCTCAGAATATTTTCTCTGCTCAATCAAAGCCAGTGCTTCAGCATATTCATGCAGTGCATTTTCATCATCTTTCTTATTCTCCTCGATAAACATTAATAATTCAAGAATATCATTATAGATTTTACTGTGAGGCGGCTGCTTCATTATAATATCATTTGCGATTTCTTCTGCCTTGCTAAAATCGCCGTTAAGATAATTAATAAACGACTTTTTATAAAGCGCCCGATAATAAAGTTCATCTATTTTTCCTGTATCGATAATCTCATCATATTTATTTTCAGACAGTTTTAAATTTCCTTTTGCAAGCATACAGTCGCCGATTTTTAATGCAGCTTCTCTTAATATCAGCGAATCTTTGCTCAAATTAACTATGTTTGTGAAACATTCAACTGCTCCGTCTAAATCGAATGTCAGATTTAACTTAATCTCGCCAATTCTATAATAAGACTTCAATGCCCAGATAGTATCCGGATATTTATTTATTATTTCCCCGTACTCAGAAACTGCCTTTAATAAATATTGATTTTTCTCCTGATAATTTAATGCATCTTTTAAAAATATATAATTGCCAATGTTCTCATCTTCAGAAGGAGAACCGGCATTCTCATAAGAATAAGCAAGACCGAAACAAGCCGCAGTTATTTCTTTAATATCGGGGAAATTGGTTTTAACATATTCATACCCTTCCGCAGAATTTTCATACATTCTTTCGCTGAATACCTTATCGGCAAACGTTAAAATTTCCTTTCCGCCGACATTTAATATTTTGTCCAGATCCACATACTCCTGAAAAGCTAAATTGTACATCCGGTTTTTAATATACAGATTCGCAAGAAGACGGTGGAAATGAACATTTCCATTATCACTCTCAATTTCTTCCCTTAGAAGATTTGCAATACTCTCAACATCTTCATCAGAAAAATCTTCATCCGGAAAAATTCCCAGAATCCTGCTCTCAACTAAATTATATAATTTTGGATTTTGCTTTAAAAAATTTGAATATTCTTTAACTCCTTTTAAATATTCTCTTTTCCAAAAGTAAAGATTTGCAAGTTCCTGCTCAAAAAGCCTATCATTATTCAGACTTCTTCTTCCCTCAAGTAAGACATCAACAGCCCTGTCATAAAGTCGATTTCTAATCAAAGAATTTGACAAAAAAGAATAATTAACTGTCCTTTTAGGATTTATTTCTATTAAAGAATTCCAAACGCTGTCTGCCTTTTCAGTCTTCCCCCACTGATAATATGCTTCTCCCAATTGTCCCAATGTATTTAAATCTGATGGCTTATTTTTTAGTTTTTCATTATAATGAGCTACAAGTTCATCGAACATTTTCAGATTTTGCATATTTTTTTCATAACCTAAAAAATAATTCGGATTATTCGGCTCTTTCTCATAAAGCATCCTGTATATTTTAAGTGCTCTGTCATACTCGCCTATTCTCTCGAAAACCTGTGCTAATTTTAGCAGCTTTAGATTTTCGTCCTTATTCTGCCAGGGAAATACCGATAAAGGAAAAAGTAAAAGTAACAAAATTATAATAATTTTTAATTTTTTCATCATAAAACTAATTTCTTTTATTCAAGACCTTTTTACCTTAAATTAATTTCTAATTATGCCGATATTAATCATAGTAAAATGAATTAAACTTAAAGGAGGTTATAAGTTGAACTTTGCAATCATCGAATCAAATATTATTTTTTTCTTTTCAGGTATTCTTTTAGGTAGTGCTTTATCGATTGCCGCTGCAAAATATTTCATTAATAGAAAATTAAGAAACTTTTATAAAACATATAATAAACTATCCGTTTACAATAGTAAGATTAAAAGAGAACAAGAGAAAAAGATTCAAGTTTTGAAAAAAATCGTAAAAAACCTCACTGTTTCTAAACCAAACCTGGGAACAGATAATTATAATACTTTTAACTCCTACCTCGATGATTTAAATCAACTCCTTTATAATAAAGGAATTGCAAAAATCGAGGACAGCTTTCCTCCATTATAATACAATCAATAGAAACCACGGATTTCACTAATTTAAAAAAAGATTTCACGGATTAAGAAATAAGATTTTAACATTTATCTTCATCTTATATTTTCTCCTTCTATTAATCAGTGCAATCAATCTTCTAATCCGTGTAATTCGCGGTTTCTAAATTTTCTGCCGGTCTAATTCAATTCATTGGAATTAATTTCAATCAAAGATTGAAAGTATTTTTTTATAAGTTCAATAAAATCTGTCGAGTAGCCTTCACTTATCGCCTTTAGAAGGTCTTCTTTAAATTCATTTTCTTTTTCACCGAGTCCCGGTGGAAGTACTCCAGGCGATAAAGTATGATATTCTCTTGCGACCTCAGACTTCCGTTTTTTCGAATAATCCTGTTTTTGAAGTGAACGCTGTGCATCTAAAAGACGGGAAAATATCCTTTCCATTAACTGGGCAGTCCTTCTTTCGAATTTTTTGTTTTTAAAATCATTTACAACGTTTTCCATATCTTTTTCAACCTGGTCAAGATTTCCTAATATCTCCGACCTTCTACCCATTTCATTCATAAGTTCTTCTAATGCCTGTCTCAATGCTTCCTGCTCTTGTGCAAGCCTCATCATTTTTGCCTGTTCAACAAGATTAGGCTTGATGCCAAGTGGAATGTCCGAAGCCTGTTCATTTAATCCGTCCTGTTTACCTGCCATTTCTTCGAGTCTTTTAAGGTATTCTTCAAGCCCCGCAGCAGAAGATGCATTTTTTAGGCTTTCTAATGACCTTCTAATCTCCTCTACTGTTAAATTCAGTGCCGTTAAAGATTTAACCTGACTTGTCACTGCTTTCTGAGAGTTCCTCTCCTCGAGTTCTTTTATTGAATTCCGCATATTCAAAACCCCCTGCGCAATTGCCCTACCTATATCAGGGGTTACAAAAAATGTTTTCTGGGACAGATTGAGCAGTTCCTGACCGACCCTGGAAAGTCCTGCCAAAATATCCAGCTGTTTTTCAGCTATCGATGTAAACCGTGAACTTGTCTTATCCAGGCTTCCGCTTTCTTCGTTAAGTTTTTCTTCCTTTTTGGAAAGAGTAAGAAGGTCAACTGCCGATTTCAGCATTGCATTCTTTATCATCTCTTTCTGTGCTCCGACCATCTCCTTTTGGACAGACTCAAGGTTCTCTGAAAGCTCGCTTAAATCCTTTTCAATCTCTTTTCCGGCTTCATCAGATTTTCTCATCTCATTTCTTCTCAAATTTTCAGACATTCTATTCATCTTATCCGGAATATTTCTTCTATCAAACATCTCGATGGTTGAATTCATCTTTCCGGATGGCATCATTATATCTTCAGACATATTTTTTGCTACATCTTCCATCCTGCTTCTCAATTCTTCAGCTGAATCCTTTATCTTATTTTCATCTTCGGCAAGTTTTTTATTTTCCTCTCCTTTTAAATTATCTTTGTCTTTTATTTTCTTTCCGACTTCCTGCTGTCTTTTAAGCAAATCTTCAGCCCTTTTGATTACCTCGTCTAACTTCTGTTCGGCTTTAATCTGTTTCATTATGTTCAATGTTCTTTCAATCCTTTTGAGCATATCATCCTGAGTAATTTTCATATTGTTAACCAGATTTCTCATTTCCGGTGAATTTATCTGTTTCTCAAAAGATTTCTGCAATTCTTCCATAACTCTTTTAAATTCAGGTGTTGCAATTTCACTAATAAGTTTCTGCAGTTCCACATACTTTTCGATTGTTTCAAGAGAGGCAAGCTCGTTTTTCTCTGTTTTTTCTATTAACTCTTCCATTTTATTTTTAACATCATTCAGTTTTTTCTGAAGTTCTTCCTGTTCGCCGGCAATATTTTTCAATTCCTGTTTCTTTTCCCAGTTCAGTTCAAACTTCTTTCTCATCTCAAGTGAGATTTCATCAATTTTTTCCTTTAATTCCTTATTTCTTTCCAAAATCTCTTCCATATCATCAATATTTGCATCCTGCATCTCATCCACTTTAGAATAAATCTCAGCCAGAGAAGGGAAACGTATCTTGTAAATGCTGCTTATTCCCCTTTTATGTCCTGAAATTTCATCATTATCATAAACCTCTATAAAATACGAAATTTCGTCTTCGGGCATCATATCCAGTTTGCTCAAATCCCATTCAAACAAAAGATTTTGATTCAGCTCACCGGATTTGAATATATCCAAATCCTTATATATATAATTTGCGAAACCGCTGCTGCCACCCCCGGATATATATTCACGCTCAGGAAAATTTTTCCGGAATGCGAGTTTGAGACCGGAGAAACCAAAATCATCATTAATCCTAAAATACAAAGGAACTCTCATACCCTCTTCAAGGTCGATATCCTTTCCCGGGTCGAGGATCTCAACTGCCGGGTATTGGTCTAAAATAGTTGATACAAAATATTCAATCGGTTCTTCATTAGTTATATTTTCAGAATCACTAATTATCAATTTATATCTGTCATCTTCATTAATAATAAATTTTACCTCAGCATTAGTGTTGTTAATATCCATATCAACCGGCTGTTTATTTTCAAAAACTATTTTCCCCCCGGATAGTTCTTTATTTGCAAAAACCTCCAAATAAGCTTCAGTACCCGCAAGAGCTGTAATGTCTCCAAGATTGTCTTCAAGATACCTGCTTCCTAATCCGGAATAAGAAGGGAAATCGAGTCTTACCTTAAGTTTCCTTATCATAGGTCTGTAAATTACGCCAATATTATAAATCCCGGTGGCAAAGCTTCGATCCCTTTGAAAAAGCACTTCATCTACACCTTTGGCAAAATATTCAAAAGAGTTTTTTATTTTGTCAATCGCATAAATATATGTATGGTCGTTAATCTTTTTAAGTTCAACACCGGAAAAATTTTCTTCTCTTTCTTCTTTTATATAAAGATTTATCCTGTCAGGCGACTTGCCTTCTATCTCGAGAGAAACTTCAACCTTTTCTCCCCTTAGTACATCTAAATTTCCCGGTTCAACCGAAATATTAAAATCCGAAGGAATCTCGAATTTTCTGTTCGGTTGAAATACCCTTTTAAGAGATTCACCAAAGGTTCTGTAAAACAATCCGAACATTAATAATCCCACAATGAAGACCATACCGAACATTCTTAATTTGTTGAAAACGGATTTAAAATCGCAGGCAAGGTTGAAATCCCTCTCAAGTAATTCTCTTCCTGTTTTTATAATATACTGCTCGACAAGCTCCTTCGAATATCCCTCTTTATTAGATTTTTTATTTGAATATATCTGGATAGCGTTCAAAAACCTGTCTTTAACAGATGCAAATTCAAAGCCCACATTGCGAGCCAGCTTTTCATTACTGAGACTTTTATCGAACCCCAAAACAATCTTCAACAGCTTCACAAAAAAAATAATTAAAATGGAAATAATTGTAAAAAGCAGTATTACGAATAAAACAATTCTTTCCCCTGTCGAAAATCTTAAAATAGACTCCAGCAAAGTTACGGCATAAATAGCAATAAACGAAAAAGATAAGAATAGAAGAAATCTTTCAGTAAATAATGATAAGATTTCCCTCTTCCTTAACTGACTCAACTTCCCGATAATTTTATTATATACTTCTTCAGCGCCCATTTTTTTTCTAAAAGTAAAAAACAGAGTTTTTTTTCATTTTATGTTCCCAAACAGAGTTTGGGAACAAGAATTATGTGAGTTTGGGATTGAGAATGTCTGAGAAACTCTGTTTCTTAAAAACCTCGATTAAATTAATATCTCATCTATTTTAATAATCGAATCATCATTCAAGAGATAATTCCTTGCAGAACTATAACGCCAATGTTCCGGCTTATCAACTAATCCACGCTTTACGGGATTATAATGAATATACTCAATTTTTTGAATTAACATATTATCAGTCGTTATCAATTGCGGATGAATACCTTCTTGCCATACTTGATAATCACTTCCTTTTTTATATTTCTTCTTGTAATAAGAAAGTTGGTTGAGTAACCAGCTTTTGTTATCTTGATTCAATTCGTCGATAATTTTATTTGCTGTAAACTTTTTTAAAGAAGCTATTGTAGTTGATAGGTCTATTGCAGATACGATAAGATGAAAATGATTGTCAAGAATAACAAACGCAAATAGCTTCAAACCTTTATTTATTTTACAAAATTCAAATGATTGAATAATAATATCAAAATACTTATTAGTTGTAAAAACAGGCAGCCACTCAACAATTGTGGAAGTAACAAAATGGATGCCGTCTTTCTCGGTAATTTTATATCTGCTTCTCATTCTATAATTTCAAAACAGAGTTTTTTTTCATTTTATGTTCCCAAACTCTGTTTGGGAACAAGAATGAATTATACTCGGAGACCGATAGCCGTCCAATTTCTCGTTCCCAAACTCTGTTTGGGAACGTAATAGTCTGCGAAACTTTGTTTCGTCTTTCTTATCTTCAACATATTGACAATTTACAAAGAAGAAACAGAGTTTCTAAAACAGAAGCGTTCCCAAACAGAGTTTGGGAACGAGAGGTAACTCTGTTTTTCTCATATCTAAAAGCCAATAGCCAATAGCTAACAACTAATGAGTTAATGCCCAGAAGACTATATTAGTTCCCATCCTGAGTGCAGCAATTCTTTTTTCCTGCGGGTCTTTATGTACTTCATAATCCTCCCAGCCGTCTCCGAGGTCTGTATTGAACGAATAAAAAACAATCATTCTGCCTTCGTGAAACAAAGCATACCCGTGTGGTGGTCCACCATCATGTTCATGAATCTTCGGCAGACCATTTTTAAATTCAAACAAACAATGATATATCTCGTGACTGAAAGGAAGTTCAACGAATTCCTTATCAGGGAAAACCCTTTTAATTTCTCTTCTAAACGATTTGTTCATCCCGAAGTTGTCATCTGCATGTAAAAAACCGCCTCCGGTAAGATATTTTCTCAGCAACTTGACTTCATTTTCTGAAAACCGGATATTTCCGTGACCGGTCATATAGATATAAGGATACGAAAAAAGAGCCTCATCGGAAATTTCGACTCTCGTTTCCTTTGAGGCTGCATCGATATTGGTATTTACTTTTATAAAGTTCAATAGATTTGGAAGCGAGCTCTGGTTAGAATACCAGTCACCGCCGCCGCCATATTTTACCCTTGCTATGGTAAAAGAACTTTTGTGCTCTCTCTGCCGGGAAAAAATTAGGCTCGGAGGTATCAGCACAATAAGTATTATAAGTTTAAAAACATTATTTTTCAAGTTAATCAGCCCCTTGTTTCCTGTAAATTTCATTAAGTTCGAAAATAAATAAAGGCACAAAGGCACAAAGTTTCAGAGATGTAGGGGCAGACCCCTGTGTCTGCCCTTCTGCTCTCTATTGGCGTTGTCACCAACAGAGAAAAATCAAAAATTTTCATCATTCGTGGCGCTCTGAAAGAGCATGGGTGTTTAGTATTATACTATTTTGTATTTTTCTTTGCCGGTTACATAGATGTTATTGCCATAAGCATCCTGTGCAACAACAGCGGGGAAATCCTTCACTACCATCTCCCTTACAGCCTCCGCTCCAAGGTCTTCATAGGCAATAATTTTAGAAGAAATAATACATCTTGCTATTAAAGCTGCGGCACCACCGGTTGACGCAAAGTAAACAGCGTTAAATTTTTTCATAGCTTCAACCACATTTTCACCTCTTTCTCCTTTTCCAATCATACCTTTCAGTCCAATCTCAAGAAGTCTCGGTGCATAAGCATCCATTCTGTAGGCAGTAGTCGGACCTGCAGAACCAATCGGTTTGCCGGGCCTTTCAGGAGTCGGTCCGACATAATATATTATCTGACCTTTCACATCGATGGGCAAAGGTTTTGCCTGATCTAAAAGCTCGACAAGTCTCTTATGCGCGGCATCCCTTGCCGTATAGATTGTCCCGCTTATTAATACTTCGTCCCCGGCTTTTAGTTCCTTAACAACTTCATCAGTTAATGGCGGCGTTAAATTTATCAATTTCATTCTCCTTTTTTAAAAATTTTATGCTATCTTAATTTATTAATTACCAATATATTAAACATCAATATCTTTGTCAAGTGAAAACTTAGACTTAAATATAAAGAGAAATAACTCGAATAATTAATAAAATTCTTAAAATTAAACACAATTTAATGATATTAGAAGATTTATAGCTTTACGAACTGCAGCTATCTTCTATGTTAGATTAATTTAAATATTAATATAAAAAAGTTATCTATATTAAGAAAGTGTTTTGTAAGATGCTGATAAAATATCTCAGTTTTATTTATTTTAATAATATTAAATTAATAAATGTAAGCTCAGGAATGTATTGGTGATTCGGAAGCGTGAAAAAAAATATTTATTACTTGACTTTTCTATTTAAAAATTATAATTTTCTTTACAATCAAAGTGAAAAGTTGTCTCGAGAATTTATGACGAAACCTCGAAATGACTATCTCATCTTAAATTAATCCAAAGCAAATTATTTTTATACGGATAAAAAAATATTTGCATAGCTAATTTAAAATAAATTAGTAAAGATTTAGTCATCTGAATAAGTTTATTTGAAAATATTAAAAAATTAAAGCAGTCCTGTTTTTAATGGGATGTCGCTCCTATGGAGCTTCTCCGCCGAAGGCGGATCCGC
>SDBU01008449.1_pt1 | contig 11708 bp, 9 predicted proteins | sample 2277071 | NCBI WGS metagenome assembly SDBU01 (sample SAMN10397929, study PRJNA504765) | marine sediment metagenome | isolation source: marine sediment core GS08_GC12, 126 cmbsf | place: Arctic Ocean: Gakkel Ridge, Loki's castle | collected 2008 | reverse complement strand
GCCCAAGACGCTGCCGATGCTCCAGGCGGCGGCGGCGGTGGGGCAGGGGCAACTGATGCGGCACTTCTACGACGCCTTCGGCCGTTTCAATCTGAAGGTCGCCCAGATTCTCGTTACCCGCGGCGATTTCGAAGACCGCACCCGCTACCTCAACATCCGCAATACCATCGTCGCCCTGCAGGACGCCGGGGCCGTGCCGATCATCAACGAGAACGACACCGTCGCCGTGGAAGAGCTGCCGCTGCGGTTCGGCGACAACGACATCATCGCCGCCCACGTGACCAACATGCTGCGGGCCGATCTGCTGGTGCTGCTGACGGTGGTGGACGGCGTGATGAAAGCCGGCGAGCGCCTGGACGTGATCGAGGACCCCGCCGCCGCCGCCACCGCCCTGGCCACCGGCGCCCGCAGTCCGTTGGGCACCGGCGGCATGGCCACCAAGCTCGCCGCCGCCGGCATGGTCACCGCCGCCGGCGAGGCCGTCGTCATTGCCAACGCCCGCACGCCGGCGGTGCTTCCCCGTCTGCTGGCCGGGGAGCCGATCGGCACGCTCTGCCTGCCCGCCGCCAGCAAGATGAGCGCCCGCCGGCGCTGGATCGGCCAGACCGCCCGCCCCGCCGGCCGGGTGACCGTCGACGCCGGCGCCGCCGCCGCGCTGCGCGACCGCGGCAGGAGCCTCCTGCCCAGCGGCATCACCGCCGTGGACGGCGAGTTCATCAAGGGCGACGCCATCGACATCGCCGACCCCGCCGGTCGCGTGATCGCCCGGGGCCTGAGCAACTACGACTCCCGCCAGGTCGACGCCATCAAAGGCCTCAACACCCGCCAAATCACCCGCGCCCTCGGCCTCGACCACAAACCCTACGACGAGGTCATCCATCGCAACAACATGACGGTGTTGTGAAATACGGGGACAGATACCTTAATTCCCAGAAGAATTAAGGTATCTGTCCCCGTATTTCCCGTATTTCAGGACCGTCCGGCGTGAAGCGGACGGTGATGCAGCCGTCGCGGTCGGTGGCGAAGAAGTGGCGGCTGAGGGTGAGGTCGGGGATGGACTGGGTGGCGCCGCTGCGGCGGGGGGCGCTGGAGCGGATGACAAGGCGGGGGTCGACCGCGGCGATGAAATCCGGAAGGGCGGGCGTGGTGGAGCCGTGGTGGGGGAGGATCAGCACATCGGCGCGCAATGGCTCCTGCGGCAGGGCGAGCAACTGCAGTTGCGCGCGGGCCCCGATGTCGCCGGGCAGCAGCACGCGTGTGCCGTCGCAGTCCACGCGCAGGACGAGGGAGCTGTCGTTGACGCTGAGCCCGGCGGTGGCGGGGCCCGGCGGCGGGGGCCACAGGACGGTCACGGTGGTGCGGTCGTCCAGACGCACCTGTTGGCCGCGGCAAAGGCGGCGAAGGCGCGTGCCGGCCCGCTCGAACAGGGCCATCAGGGCGGGCGCCTTGTCGGCCTCGGCGCGCGGGGCCTCGAAGGTCTCGTGCAGGAATACCTGCGGTAGCCGGTGCCGGGCGAGAAGGGCCGGCAGGGCGTTGTAGTGGTCGATGTTGGGATGGCTGACGAACGCGGCGGTCGGATCGGGCCAGCGGCGATCGCGGAAGAACGGCTGCAGCAACGCCGCGTCGAGGTCGGGCACGCTCGAGGAGCCGGCGTCCAGCAGGAACGTTGCCCCCGAGGGGGTCCGCAGGGCCACGCAGTTGCCGTGGCGGACATCGAGCACCGACAGCGTGGCTTCCCCGTCGGCGGCGGCCGGCAATTGTGTGAGCAGGACCACCGTGGTGGTCGCCCCGGCCAGCAGGACGCAAGCCCACGCGCGGCTCAACCGCAGCCGGGCCCGGCAGGCGGTGGCCACGATGACAGCCGCGAGCAGCACGGTCGCCCAGACGGGCACCGGGAGCAGTTCGATGCAAACCCAGGGGATTCGCCCCATCGCCTCGGCCAGGGCGCCCAGCGCGTCGGTCAGCCCGCCCAGCAGCGGCGCCATGGCGGCCGAGAGATTCGGCATCGGCCAAGCCAGCAGCATTTGCACGTATCCGGCGATCAACGTGACGGCCACCAGGGGGAACATCACCAGCGTCATGATCGGCGCCAACGGCGTGAACAGCCCGAAGTGGTGCGCCACCAGCGGCAGGGCGGCCAGGTAGGCCGATACGGAAATCGCCACCGTCCAACTGAGCCAGTCGAACGCGTTGTAGGCCAGCCACCGCCGCACGCGATCCTCGTCGCGGAAGACCACCAGCCCACGCCGGCGCAGCCACCGGCCGAACAGCAGCTCCCGCACCGGCCGGCACAGTATCAGGATGCCCGCCACGATGCCGAAGCTGAGCTGGAAGCCGGGGCGGAACAGTTCCATCGGCTCGGCCACCAGCAGGATGATCGCCGCGGCCGCCAGGAGGTTGGCCGTGCTGGCCGAGCGTCCGAGGATCACCGCCACGCAGAACGCCGCGGCCATGATGCTCGCCCGCAGCAGGGGGGTCCGCGGCTCGGCCACCAGCAGGTACAGCCCCAGCAGCACCAGCACCACCCAGGCCGAGCGATGCGGCGGAATGCGGACCACTCTCATCAACAGGTACAGACAGCCCAGCAGCACGCACAGGTGCAGGCCGCTGATACTGAGAAAGTGCGCCACGCCCGCTCGGATCATCGCCTGGTTGATGCTGTCGAGCCCGCGATGCCGCTGGCCGAGCACCATGGCCCGCAGCAGCAGGCGGCCTTGGTAGCGCGAGTCGGCCTGGAGATGCTGGCGGGCCTGGGCGCGAAATCGCCACAGCCACGCCCCGAGTCGGGAAGGCCCGTCGCCGATCGTGGTGACCGCCTCGGCGTGCTCGGCCGAGAGGCCCACCAGGACGCCGCTCCGCCTGGCCGCCGCTCGCCGGTCGTACTGCCCGGGGTTGCCCGGCCCGGCGGGGCGAGACAGCCGGCCGACGATGCGGACCCGCTGCCCGGGGCGGAGCCCCCAGACGGGCCCGTTGACGGCGACGCGAAGCAGTCCTCGGCACCGCGCCGGCCCGGCCGACGTGGCGATTTCCTCGGCCGCCAGAAGGAACCGCGTGCGCGGCGGCATGACGTAGGCGGCAAAGGGCTCCCGGCGGGTGGGGTCGGTCTCCGGGGCGGTGACCACTTGTCCGGTGACCTCGGCCAGAGGCGCCGACCGGGCGGGCACGAAAGCGACGACGTGGTCGGCCGGCACGCGGTGGCAGCCCAGCAGGCCCAGGCAGACCCCGGCCGTGAAGATAGCCCCCGCCAGCAGCGCGGTCGTGGCGATCCTCAAGTGGCGACGAAGGTGCAGCGCGGTCGCCGCGATCAGCAGGCTCACCAGCAGCGCCGCCCAGGCCCCCAGCGGCAGGGGGGCGTATCGACCGGTCGCGATGCCGGCCGCCAGCAGCAGTGCCGCCGGCACCAGCGGCGTGGGCACCAGCGGTCGTTTCCGCGGCGAATCCATCTCGTGCCCCTACGTCGGCGCCTCGGCCCCAGATCCGCGGTTAACCAGTCAACCCGTTCAGGGTGTCTGACAGTTCGTGCGGCCCAACGTGATTCTCCATTTGCACCCACAGTCCAATGGGTGCCACGCACAACGGAGTTTTGTGTGGCACCCGAGTTTAGAGCAGTCAACACCATTCTGTAGCGTTTGCTCTGCCTGCGGCGTCGGCTGGCTTCTTCAGGCTGCATCGACAACCTTACGAGGTCGTCTGCTTCGCCTTCCTTGCCAGCCTTGTCCTCGCCTACGAGCAAATCGCTACAGGTTGCCGTTACCTGCTCTAGTTGAGTTCTGGCGCCGAACTATCGGATAGCCTCAACCAGTTAACCAGTTAACGAGTCAACGAATCAACGAATCACTTGACGCCGCCTTCGGCCATCAGCATGTTCAGCAGGCTGCGCTGGAAATGCAGCCGGTTGGCGGCCTGGGCGAAGATCACGTCGGCGAAGCGTTCCATGACCTCGGCGGTGATCTCGCTGCCTCGATAGGCCGGCAGGCAGTGCAGCACGATCGCATGATCGGGCGCTTGAGCCAGCAGGGCGTCGTTGACCTGGAACGGGGCGAAGGCGGCCTGGCGCTGGGCTTTCTCCTCTTCCTGCCCCATCGAGGTCCACGTGTCGGTGTAAACGATATCGGCGCCGGCGACGCCCTCGCCCGGGTCATGGGTCACCCGGTAGCGGGCCTCCGGCTCGTCGGCCTTCAGGTCGGCTTCGAAGTCCCCCTCGAGAGCATACCCGTCCGGGCAGGCCAGCACGAAGCTCATGTCCGTCTTGGCCGCGGCCGTGGCAAGGCTGCGGGCGACGTTGTTGCCGTCCCCGACGAACGCGATCGTCCGCCCGGCCACGCCGCCGAAGTGCTCCGACGCGGTCATCACGTCAGCCATCGCCTGGCACGGATGGCTGTAGTCGGTCAGGGCGTTGATCACCGGGACGCTGCTGAACTCGGCCAGCCGGCAGACCCATTCGTGGCTGAAGGTGCGGGCCATGATCCCGTCGCACATGCCGGCCAGCACGCGGGCGATGTCTTCGACCGCCTCCCGCTCGCCCAGCCCGATGTCGGCGTTGGTGAGGTAAATCGCGTGGCCGGCCAGTTGCGTCGTGGCCGTCTCGAAGCTCACCCGGGTGCGGAGCGAGGGCTTCTCGAAGATCATCGCCAGCGTCTTGCCCTGCAACGAGCGCACATGGCGGCCGGCCTTGAATTCCACCTTGTCGGCCAGGGCACGCTGCAGCAGGGCACGGATCTGCTCGGCGCTGAACTCGGCGATGTTAATGAAGTCCTTGCTGGGCATCGAGTGGGTCCTCGTTCGTGTTATTTATCGGCCCGCGGGGCGACGGAGCCTTACGCCTGAATCAGCGTGCCGACGCCCTTTTCGGTGAAGATCTCCAGCAGCAGCGCATGCGGGTAGCGCCCGTCGATAATGTGCGCCCGCCGCACGCCTCCGGCCAGGGCCCGCAGGCAGGCCTCGACCTTGGGCAGCATGCCGCCGGCAATGACGCCCGAGGCGATCATCTCGCGGATCTCGCCTTCACCCGCGGCGCTCATCAGCGAATTCTCGTCGTCCGGGTCGCTTCGGATGCCGTGCGTATCCGAGAGGATCACCAGTTTCTCAGCTTCCAGGGCCGCCGCCACCTCGCCGACGGCCGTGTCGGCGTTGCAGTTGAGCTTGCCCCCGGTGAGGTCCCAGGCGACCGGGGCGATCACCGGGATCGTGTGCTCGACGCACAGCACCTTCAGCAGCTTGGCGTTGACGGCGGTGACCTTGCCGACCCGCCCGATATCGATCTTCCGGTCGTCCTCTTCCAGGAAGAGCTTCTCGGCGGTCAGCACGCAACTGGACAGGCTATGCAGGCCCATCGCGGCGCCGCCGATCGAGTCGATCTGCCGGCAGATGTTCGCGTTGATGTCACGCACCAGCACGTGCTCGACGATCGCCAGGGCCCGTTGGTCGGTATACCGCCGCCCGTGGACGAACTGCACCTCCAGCCCGGCCTCGGCCATGGCGGCGTTGATGGCCTTGCCCCCGCCGTGCACCACCACCGGCTGCATGCCGACGGTGCTCATGAACACCAGGTCCCGCGCCACCTCGCTGATCGCCTGCTCGTCGGACATCATCGAGCCGCCGAACTTGACCACGACGATCCGGTTGCGGAACCGTTGAATGTATTCCAACGCTTCGGTGAGCACCCGGGCCTTGGCGATAGCTTCTTCCACAGATCTGTCTCCTGGGAAACGAGACCGGAACGATACACCCACGCGGCGACCCTGTCAAGCGTCCCCGCCGGCGCCGCCGAGCGGGTCGATACGGAACCGCCGGTCCGTCTCGCCGGTGGTCTCGATGGTCACCCGCCAGGTGCGTTCCGGCAGCAGCGCCTCGGCCCGCTCGGCCCACTCCAGCAGCACCACGCCGGCGGCGAGCATTTCCTCGAAGCCCAGGTCGATCAGTTCGGCGGCCGGGTCGATCAGGCGGTAGGTGTCGAGGTGGTAGACCGGCATACGGGCCGGGTACTCCTGCATGAGCACAAAGGTGGGGCTGCGGACCATTCGCCCGTCGTCGAGGCCCAGCCCCAGCGCGACGCCGCGGGCGAACTGCGTCTTGCCGGTGCCGAGTTGGCCGATCAACGCCACGCAGTCCCCGATGGCCAGGCGATCGGCGAATCGGCGGCCGAGGGCGACGGTCTCGTCGGGGCTGTGGGTCTCGTAGGTTTCCATGGGCTGTGGGCCATGAAAGCGGATCATCCGCCCGAGGGCAAGGGCTCGGCGGCCGTCACGCCTGGTGCCGGAACCCCCGCGGCCGCACGGGCGTGACGCCCCCGGCCGCGTCGAGGAGCTCGATGGCCTCGCCGGTGACGATGGTGCCGATCTGCGCGACCGGGGTGCCCAACGGCTGGCGGGCCAGCAGGTCGTCGGCGGCCGGGGCGGGCAGCGTGAACAGCAGTTCGTAGTCCTCCCCGTCGCCCATCGCCGCGGCCAGCGGATCGGCCGCCCGGGCAGCGGCAGGGGAGATGGGGATCGCCTCGGCGCGGAGCTGCGCCCCCACGCCGCTAGCGCGGCAAATGTGGCCCAGGTCGGCGGCCAGGCCGTCGGAGATGTCGATCATCGCGTGAACCGGCCAGTCTCGTCCCAGCACCGCGCCCTCGCGCACCCGCGGGGTGAAGTCCAGGTGCTTGCCGCTGGTGAGGCTGCCGCCCAGCGTGCCGGTGACGCACACCGCGTCCCCGCCCCGGGCGCCGCTCCGCAGCAGCGGCGCCTTCCCGGCCGGTCGGCCGAGCATCGTCACCGTCAGCAGCAGCGGGTGCTCCCACGCGGCCACGTCGCCGCCGACGACGGGGCAGCCGAACGCGTCGCCCGCCCGCCGCAGGCCGTGATAGATCGCCCGGGCTCCCTCCTCGCCGATGCCGCGCGGCAACGCCACCGTCGCCACCGCCGCGGTCGGCTCCCCGCCCATCGCCGCGATGTCCGACAGGCTGCGGGCCATCACCTTGTAGCCCGCCCGCTCCCCGCCGCACTCGCTCAAGACAAAGTGCACGCCGTCGGCGCACTGATCGGTGGTGATGAGCACGCCCCCGGCGAGCATCGCGCAGTCATCGCCCGGTCCGACGGGGACCCGATCGGGGTCCGTCTCGGTTTGCCCGCGAATCCAGTCGATGAAGCGAAACTCGTCCATGGGCCTTCCGGGGTATTCTACCGCGACTCGCCGGGCGCCGGGGCCAGGTAGCCTTTCTCGACCGCCTCGTCGATCATCCCCCGGGCATACGCCCACAGGGCCGGGGCGCCGCACTTCATATGCTCATTGCGGGCCATCACCTGATCGGCCGTGATACCGTGCCGACGCCAGGCGGCGCCCTGCGTGTGATAGTTGTGCATCAACGGCTGCAGCCGGTCGAGGGCCGCGGCGAAACGGGCCTCGGCGGTCTCCTGGGCCTCGAACTGCTCCCACAGCCGGCGGAGCGGCTCGCCCTGGTCGTCCGGGAGCAGGGCGAAGATGCGATCGGCGGCCCTGGTTTCCCGCTCGGCCTTGTCGGCGTTGCCCGCCTCGTCGTAGCAGAACGTGTCGCCCGCGTCGATCTCCACCAGGTCGTGGATCAGCACCATCTTGACCACCGTCGCCACGTCGATCGGATCGGCGGCGTACTCGCTCAGCAGCACCGCCATCGTCGCCAGGTGCCAGGAGTGCTCCGCGTCGTTCTCCTGCCGCGACCCGTCGGTCAGCAGCGTCTGCCGAGCGATCTGCTTGAGCTTGTCGATCTCCAGCACAAACCCAAGCTGCAATGCCAGGCGGTCGGTCGTCATACGGTCTCCCTTCCGGGATAAGCTTACCGCCTCGGCTCCCCGTGCACCAGATGGCCTCCGGCAGCCGGAGCGGCCGAGCTGCCCAGCCTTACTTGTACAGGTTTTGAAACTGCGCCACGGACAGGCCGGCTTGCTTGATGATCTTGCTCAGCGTGCCCTTCTTGATCTCCCTGTGGCGGGGAACGGTAAGGATGCCCGGGATCGCCGCGTTGACGAGCACATAGTGCTTGGCCCCTCTGAGCGGGCGCAACTGCCAACCGGCGCGCTGAAGCGCCTTGAGCACCCGCTGGGTCGGCAAGGGCGTCAACCTGGCCAATGCTGCTCCCCTAGAGCAATGAAAGATTGAGATGTCATATTCAGGCGTCGCCGAGGACAAGGCTGGCAAAGAACGCAAAGCAGGCGACCCAATAGGGTCGTCGATGCAGCGTGACGCCGCCAGCCGACGCCACAGGCCGCATGAATGTGGCAGATCAAACTTGAGTTGCTCTAAGCCTTGCGGCGGCGCCGGGGGCTCTCGCCGATCGGCACGTCGATCCCCTCGCCGGCCAGTTCCGCGTGGGCGGCGAGGTAGACCTCGATGGCGTCGCTCGCGTTGGCGATGACTTCATCGAGCGTCTCCCCGTCGGTGATGCATCCCGGCAGGCCCGCCACCTCCGCCACATACCCGCCGCAGTCTGGGTCGGGCTCGATTTCCACCTGGTAGGTCTCGCGGCCGACCGCAACAGGCTCCACCCGCTTGGCGGTGAGCTTGACCGTGCGGTCCCGCAGGTCGCGATCCAGCGCGGCAATGCTGACCTGGAGCATCGCATGCTGGCCCTGACCTCTGACGGTGTCAATCAGCGCGTCCTCATTTTCCAGCAGGTACACCGTCTGCCCGTCGGTCAGCAGCGTGCAGAAGTCCAACGGCCGGGGCACGTGGGGGAGGTGGCGCCGCAAGTAGAGGACGCACTTGCGGATCCTCTGGAGGCTGACGCCCTGGTCGCGGAGGCTCTTGACGGTCTTCAGGGCCAGAAGATCCGTGTAAGAGTACAGGCGGCGCGAGCCCCGACCGGCTGCGGGACGTATCGACGGCTTCACCAGCCCCTTCGCGTCCCAGTGCACGATCTGCTGCGCGGTCGCCTGCGTCAGTTCCCCCGCTTGGCGGGCGCTGAAGATTGCTTGGGTGATGTCAAAAGCGCTCATGTTTGAATACCTTTATAATATGCCATACCATATTATAAGCTTACAAATACCATTGGCAAGCACATTTCCCGTTTTTTCTCGGCGTTCTTGCCAGCCTAAGTCCATGATGTGTGCGGAACTGCGGGGTGCCATGGCCACGCTTGTGTGAGGGTGTCCGATAATTCGTGCGGGCTAACGTGGTTCGCCGGTCGACCTTACCGTCAGGTGCGTGCACGGATGGGCCCACCGGGCAGCGCATCATTTGTTAGGATCAGTCCGATGGCGGGACAAACACCTCGTCACTTTTTACATGATGTGCGTCTCGTATGGGAGCCGTGTTGTCCTTCATGGTAGCCACGGGCGCGAGCCCGTGGACGGTCGCCCCCCGACACCACGAGCCCCCGTAGGGGGCGAATCATGCCGACCGGTCCGGCCCACATGAATCGCTGCCTCCGGCAGCTCCGTTCCGGCGGTCGCCGGTAACTCCACGGGCTCGCGCCCGTGGCTAACATGAGGCCCTTGGGCTGCACGAATTATCGGACGCCCTCACGCTTGCGTGGCCATGCCGGGCGACCCCCGCGAACATGCCCACGCAAGCGTGGGCATGGCACCACACAGGGCTGCCTGGACGGAGCAATAGACGAGCGCCCGTCACGCCAGTCGCTGGTGCCAGTGGGCGAGTTGTTCGTCGAGGCCGGCGGCGCCGCCGGCGCCGGCGGAGCGGTAGTGGGCGACGACGTTGGCGGCGCCGAGGTGGTCGGCGACGTCGGGGCCGATCTGCTCGCAGGCGGCCTGGAGGGTCTTCAGCGGCAGCTCGGCCAGCGTTTTCCCGGCCGCCTCGGCCTGACCCACCAGCCGACCCACCACGTGGTGGGCCTGGCGGAACGGCACGCCGTGGTTGACCATGTACTCGGCGAGGGCGGTGGCGTCGAGGAATCCGGCGTCCAGGCCGGCGGCGATGCGGTCGGGCCGGAAGGTCACCGTCGAGACGATCCCCTCGGCCACGGCCAGCGACTGGCGCATCGCGGCCTCGGCGGCGAAGACGAACCGCTTGTCGTCCTGGAGGTCGCGGTTGTACGCCAGCGGCAGGCCCTTCACCAGCGTCATCATGCCCACCAGTTGGGCCAGCGCGCAGGCCGCCTTGCCGCGGATCAGCTCCAGCGTGTCGGGGTTCTTCTTCTGCGGCATCATCGAGCTGGAGGTGCAGTACGCGTCGGACAGCTCGATGAAGCCGAACTCGCTGGTGGCCTGGATGATCCAGTCCTCGGCCCACCGGCTGAGGTGCCCGGCCAGCATGGCGCAGGCGAAGCAGAACTCGCACAGGAAGTCGCGGTCGCTGGTGGCGTCGATGCTGTTTCGGCTGACGGCGGCGAAACCCAGCAGTTCGGCCGTGCGGGCGCGGTCCAGCGGGATCGACGTACCCGCCACCGCCCCGGAACCCAGCGGGCAGACGTTCACCCGCCCGCGGCAGTCGTCCAGCCGCTGGCGGTCGCGATCGAGCATCTCCACGTATGCCAGCATCGCGTGGCCGGCGAGGATCGGCTGGGCCCGCTGCAGGTGCGTGTAGGCCGGCATCACGATGCGGCCCTGCGTCTCGGCCAACTGCACCAGGGCTTTCTGCATCGCGGCGATTCCGCCGGCGAGGTGCTCGATGGCGTCGCGCACGTACAGCCGCAGGTCGAGGGCGACCTGGTCGTTCCGGCTTCGGCCGGTGTGGAGCTTCTTGCCCACCTCGCCGATCCGCTCGATCAGGGCCGACTCGATGACCATGTGGATGTCTTCCATCTCCACAGGCATCGCCAGCGACCCGGCCGTGATGTCGGCCTCGATGGCCAGCAGGGCCTCGCGGAGGGCGCGGAACTCGGCGCGCGTGATCACCTTCTGCTCGCCGAGCATCTGCGCGTGAGCGATCGACCCGGCAATGTCGTAGCGATACAGCACGTGGTCGACGTCGATGCTCGCCACGAACGCCGCGGTGGCCGCGTCGGTGTCGCTTTTCAGCCGCCCCTGCCAACTCTTGGCGGACCGGCCCGTCGAAGGCGGTTTTTTGGCCATGATCTTCTCCCGTCGATGCCATGATGGTAGGAGCGCCGGTCGGGCCTGTCAACGCAGGGCGGCCCTCGATCGCCCGCTGCTTTCCCGTGCGGCCCGACCAAGACGCCGGCTGGCGGCCGCAGTCGCTTGTGAACACTGAAGCTGCGGCTGTCACCATCGCGCCGAAAGGGCGGTCGCAGACCGCATGGGCGCGGCACCTGCGGCATGCACCTTAGATGAGGTATTAGTGTCTTTACCTGAGGCGTATTTCCTTGCCTGAATCGGCCCTTTGGCGTATAATTTTGAGGTTGTCTGGCTCGCATTGGTCGGCGCCGGCTGCTTGTCGCAAAGGGGTTCTGTATCTCCGGAACCGACTGGCGGGGAGGCCGGGCCGAGGGGTGGGTCTGGGTTGTGGGAAAGGAGAACTACCATGGCTGACCGTTCCAGCAGGCGTCATCACCTTCGGTCGCGGCTCTACCGCGCGGCCCCCCCCGTCATTTCCACCGAGGCGCTGGAGCCGCGCGTGCTGCTCAGCGCCGCCCCGAGTGCCTGGGTCATCCGAGGCGATCTCGACCCGGCCGGTCCGGACGACACGATCGTGATCCAGGTAGACCCGGGCGACGCCGCCTCACTCCAGGCCCTCGTCAACGGCCAGGTGGTCGACACCGTCGCCGCGGCCGACGTGCGGAAGATCCGCGTTTTCGCCGGCCGGGGGGATGACACCGTGCAGATCGACCTCGGGGA
>SDBU01008448.1_pt1 | contig 11709 bp, 9 predicted proteins | sample 2277071 | NCBI WGS metagenome assembly SDBU01 (sample SAMN10397929, study PRJNA504765) | marine sediment metagenome | isolation source: marine sediment core GS08_GC12, 126 cmbsf | place: Arctic Ocean: Gakkel Ridge, Loki's castle | collected 2008 | reverse complement strand
GCACGCAGGGGTCTTTCTTAAGGTCCACGCCGATAAGCAATCCGCCGCCCGGACCACATACCCCCGCAATATGCTCTAAAAAGTGCTTGGCCGGAACGGGGTCAAAGTTGCCAATGGACGAGCCGGGGAAGTAGACTACTTTGCGAATGCTCGACCGCTTCAGCACGGGCAGCGCAAAGTCACTCGTGTAGTCGGCGCAGACCGGAAGCACCTCCAGCCCGGAATAGTCTGCGGTAAGTTCATTAGTCGCCCGTAACAACTGCTCCCGGGAAATATCAATCGGCACATAGGCCGCCAGCTCGTGCAGGTGGCTTAGGAGGATGCGCGTTTTAGTGCTGTTCCCGCTGCCGTATTCAATAAGGAGAACGTTCGGTCCAAGCAGTTCAACCATTTCCTCGATGTAGGCCTCCATGATCGCCGCTTCCGTGTGTGGGATATAGTATTCATCCAGGGTGCAGATACGCTCGAACAAACAAGAGCCCCGCTCATCGTAAAAATACTTGGAGGGCAGTTCTTTTTGCGATTTTCGCAGACCGCTTAAGACCTCGGCGCGAAAGCGATCTAGGCTGGGCTTAAAGTCATGCAGCCGAACCTGTTTGTCCTCTTTAGAGTTCATATTGCAGCCTCCTTTCCTTTCCATTTATGAGGACTATTATACCTTATCTGACTGATTGCACAAAGTGACCAACTGTTCAATAGATTATTAACCCTTGACAAAGACTGTTCAGCTACCTACAATGTCCATTAATGAGTTGTGCCAATATTACTGACGACCCACAGTGATGGCAAGACCTTTGTCGGTGGCGTGGATATACGCCCTGGAGAGGCTTCTCGGTTCCGGCACAAAACCCTGGTCGGTTTATTAGTGCAACTATCTCATTAGCGATTAGCTCAGTATGCAAGGTAAAAGGCTAACAGCCGGTTACTGTCAAAGGAGGCAAGTAGTCATGGGAGTGGTTGTCTCAGCAGAGCCTGAACCAATCGAGATCGACGTTAAGAGGACTGCCATAATCGTTGTCGACATGCAAAACGCTTTCTGTCGCAAAGAGGGGATGCTTGACGTTCTTGGGAAGCTTGACGAGGTAAAGGCAGACCGCGTCATTGAGGCTGATAAGAAAGTGATTGAGGCAGCCCGCAGCGCGGGGATAAAGATTGTCTATCTTAGGATGGCCTTCAGACCCGACCTTTCGGATACTGGAGGGCCAGAATCCCCCCACTATTGGAAAAGTAACGTAGTACGTCGAATGCATGAGGACCCAGAAGTAAGGGGCAAGTTCATAACCCAGGGCTCATGGGATGCGGAGATAGTAGACGAGCTCAAGCCTGAACCCGAGGATATAGTTGTAGATAAGAATAGGTACAGTGGGTTCCCAAACACGGAACTTGATGCCGTTCTACGCACACACAACATCAAATACCTGATATTTCTTGGAATCGCTACAAACGTCTGCGTCGAGTCAACGCTCCGGGATGCATTTTTTAGCGAGTATTTTCCCATTTTGGTAAATGATGGCTGCGGAAATGGCGGCCCCGACTATACTCAGGATGCAACTATTTGGGTTGTTTCAACACTCTTTGGGTGGGTAACCACATCCAGTGACCTCGTCCAAGCCTTAAGGTAAGCAAGTTAGTGCCCAGCAACAAAGCTATGTTTTACCCTCGATTGCACTTTTGGCGATGTAAGAGAGGGTTGACAAAAGGGCAACTTCTAGAGATAATATCTGGTTGACTATGTTTTTCGGAGGTACGGAATGACTCCCAAATTCGAGAGAGTAGGGATAGCTGGCTATGGCACAGTTGGCCAGTACGAGCACTTCAGAATCTTAATTCAAAGGAGGTAAGACCTCATGGCTTTCAAAGGGAAAGTTGATAAAGGTGTTATCCTCGCTGCTGGTGATGGTGACCGGTTAGGCTCCCTAACGCTCACATGTCCCAAAGTTCTGCTGCCTGTGAACGGCGCACCACTAATAAGGTATCCCATTGAGGCATTGGTAGCGGCTGGAATTAGTGAAATAGCGATTGTGGTTGGTTATCTAGGGGACAAAGTGATAGAGGTACTGGGCAGTGGCAGCGACTTTGGTGTCAAGCTGCAATATATTTCCAACTCTGATTATCTCGGAGGCAATGCTATCTCGGTATATAAAGCCAGAGATTGGGTGCAAGGAGACCCAATTGTTCTTTGCATGGGAGACCATATAATTGAGAGGGAGCCGGTCAAGCGTCTTCTGGATAGGCAGACCTTCAATGAAACGCTTTGTGTTGATTATACTCCAGCGCAGTACCATCAAATAGCCGAGGCGACTAAGGTTATTGTTGATAATGCTGGTTGTATAAAGGACATTGGCAAGGACCTCGTTTACTGGGACGCTCTCGATACCGGGGTCTTTCTGTTAACTGGGAATTTCTTTCAGGCTCTGCATGAGCTTGTTCAAAACTGTGGCACCAACATTGAAATCAGTGATGTCATCCGTTTCCTGACCAGCCAGGGGCATCGTTTTGATACCTGCAATGTTAGTGGCTGTTCTTGGGCAGATGTAGATACTAAGGAAGATTTAGACTTGGCGAGAATGTAGGAGATAAAGATGGAAGCTGTATACGGCGGCTATATTTCTAAATATTTAAATAGGAAAGCATCAGAGCCGGTAGCACGGCTCCTGGTAAAGACAAGAATAACGCCCAATCAAATAACTTGGGCAGCGTTCGGTATTGCCTTTTTGTCTTTTGTAAGCTTCATTTTGGGGCACAGAACATAATAGGGGGCCTCCTGGTTCAGCTGTCATCTATTGTAGATGGTATAGATGGTGGTCTAGCTCGGCTAAAAGGTAAGACCTCTACATATATATTATTCTATCACTCCCCTGCGTCGGATTTGTCAAAGTAGGAGCAGCGCTGTCCTAGCTGTGCTATATCTTCGCGTGGCCCAGCGCTCATCCGCGATGGTGCTATTATAGCTTTTCCTTGCCTCCAATGTCCCGCTTTTACATTCTTTCTGTACTGCAATACCTAACCGCGTATATCGTCAGAGCAAATGGACGAGTTGGCAGCTCTTGAAATGAGCAATCTGGGGGAACAGCCCGGAAGGGTTGAAATGGAGCTGGCGGTAGTGTAAAATGCCTAACGATTGCCTGTACCTGCGTCGAGAGAGTTTTTACTGGATAGTAACCCCCCCTTACCGGGTGTCGTGGCACAAAATGAGCCTGGTTCTGATGGGTTAAAATGAAGTTGAAGGCGAGTACCTTGGTAGATTTTGCATTATCAAGAAAGGGGGAAGCATAGCGGTGGCATATATGATCGGTGTGGATGTTGGCGGTACGTTTACCGACTTTCTACTGGTGGATGAGGAGGGAAATACCAGGATTTACAAGACACCCACCACGCCTGGAGACCCGGGAATAGGAACGATGAGGGGGTTGGAGGGTTTAGCACAAGAGGAGGGGAAGAATCTCAGGGATTTCCTTTCACAGGTGGATGTAATTGTTCACGGCACTACTATCACCACCAACGCGATAATAACCAGGACATACGCTAAGACAGGTTTTATCACTACCAAAGGTTTTCGGGATTACTTAAATTGGAGAGATGGGGTGAAGAGAACCGTTTTCGAACCTAAGGAGAGTCCACCTCTGCCGATAGTGCCACGGTATCTCATCCAGGGAGTTGAGGAAAGGATTGATTGTGAGGGTAGAGAGATTACTCCATTGAATGAGAGAGATGTTTACGCCGCCGCCGAGGTATTTAGAAGGGAGAAGATAGAGGCAATTGCGGTCAATTTCATCTTCTCTTTCTTGAATCCCTCTCATGAACGAAGGGTCAAGGAGATACTTGAGAAAGAATTACCCGGGGTATATGTTTGCCTGGGAAGCGATGTCCTGCCTCAGGTCAGGATTTATAAGAGGGGGTCGACGACAGTATTTAATGCCTGTGTTGGCCCGGTGCTAAGGACTTATATTGCCAGCCTTTTGGAGAAGCTTGGGCAGAATGGCTTTAAGGGTGTATTGCTTTTGATGCAGTCAAATGGTGGTGTAATGTCACCTGAGGTGGCTATGGATTTTGCTGTCAATACCCTTCTTTCCGGGCCGGCAGGTGGGCCCAAGGCGGGCTTGTTCTATGCGAGTACTCATAGTATAAATAATTTCATTACCGTTGATATGGGAGGAACGAGCTTTGATGCCTGTTTGGTTAGAAACAGTGAGCCGGAAATGACCACAGAGAACCGGGTTTCGGAATATGCAATGGCAGTGCCATCGCTGGCGATACATGCTATAGGTGCCGGTGGGGGCAGTATTGCCCATATTGACCCCGGCGGGATACTTCGAGTTGGGCCGGAGAGCGCCGGGGCGGAACCAGGTCCGGCTTGCTACGGAATAGGAGGCGAGGAGCCAACGGTTACCGATGCTGACCTTATTCTTGGTTACTTGAATCCGGATTACTTCCTTGGCGGTAAAGCGAAGCTTTACCCTGATAAAGCAGAGAGAGCCATCAAAGAAAAGATTGCTCAACCGTTGGGGCTTGATACAATTAGGGCGGCTTACGGCATCTATAAAGTAGTAAATGCGAACATGAGTCAGGGGGTGAGGGTAGCCTCAGTAGCCAGGGGGTATGACCCCAGGGAGCATATGCTAATCGTAGCTGGCGGTGCCGGCCCGGTTCATGCCTGTGATATCGCCAGAGAGCTGGAGATGCCGTTGATACTGGTACCCAAGGTCTCATCGGTTTTTTGTGCGTTTGGGATGCTGGCTTCAGACTTAAAGCATGATTTGGTCAGCGTTTGCTATATCCTGACGGAAGAAGGGTATGTTGACTTCGAGTTGATAAATTCCCGATATAAAACAATGAAGGAGAAGGGAGTTGCTACGTTAGAAAGGGAGCACATACCGCCAGAAAACATGAAATTGACCTATTCCTGCAACATGAGATACGAGGGACAAGTTCACGAGATAGAGATACCAGTGCCGTTGTCGCCAGATGGGTCCTTTACCGTGAAGGAACTGCCTCTACTGAAGCAAGTCTTTGATACCCGACATGACGTCCTTTATGGTTACAGCACGCCGGAGTCACCTCGTGAATTGCTCTCTCTGGGGATTACCGCGGAAGGCATCACCCAAAAACCAACGTTGAGGGAAATGGCATTTATGGGCGAGGATGCATCGGCTGCCTTCAAGGGGCACAGGGAGATATACTATGAGGGAGAATTGGTCACCGTGCCCATCTATAATGGACCAATGATGGGGTATGGGAATAAGGTTAAAGGGCCGGCAGTTATTGAAGAGCCGACGACCACGATATTTTTAACCCCTGATTATGAGCTGACCTGTGACAGATATGGCAATTACCTTATATACCACCAGGGGACAAGTCTGGAGGAAGCTACTAAGAAATTGGGGGGAAGTAAATGAGCTGGCTTAAATCTGGACTTAAATGCGAGGTAAGATTAAACAGCTTTGAAAAAGAGGGGGGTAAATCATGACGACCAAAGGAAAGATCGATCCGATATTGGTAGCTGTGCTTGATAGCCGATTTGATGCTCTTCCTGAGGAAATGGCAAGGACACTGGAGAGGACGTCAAGATCACCTATCTTCTCGGAGGCAAGGGACTTTGTTACCGGGATATTTACCAGGGACTTGAGACTGATAGCTCAAAAGGAATATCAACCACAGCTTGCCGGTGCTCTCCCTGTAGCCATGAAAAGCATAGCCAAGACCTATGAGGGGGACATTAACGAGGGTGATGTATTTATACACAACGACCCCTACTCTGGCAATAACCACAGCGCGGACGTAAATATCGTAAAGCCAGTATTCCATAATGGTGAGTTAGCGTTTTGGGTTGTTACCAAAGGGCATCAGGCTGATATCGGGGGTGGTGGCGTTGGTGGCTATAACCCCGCGGCGACACTTATATGGGATGACGGTCTGGTGATTCCCGCCAGCAAATTATATGACCGCGGCAAGCTCAATAAGGGTATTCGGGATATTATTGTGGCCAATACTAAACTTGCCGAGATTATTTGGGGCGACCTAATGTGTATGGTAGGTGGGGTTGTTATTGGTGAGAGGAGTCTTCTGGCGCTGATTGACAAGTATGGGCTGGAGACACTGTATGCCGCTATTGACGAAATAATAGCGGCTACTGAGAAGGAGATAAGGGACAGGATAAGAGAAATTCCGGACGGGGTTTACTATGGGGAGAAGTTGCAAGACTATGACCCAGTAGGACCTAGAGATAAGCCGATTGCAATACGAGCTAAGGTTACTAAACAAGGAGATGAGATCACTATTGACTTATCCGATAGTGATCCTCAAGTTCGTGGCTACGTGAATAGTTCGTGGGCAAACACTTATTCTGTCTGTGATTTAGCCATATTCTATGCCTTACCCGGTGGTAATGTGAAGGTAAACGAGGGTGCTTTAAGACCGATTAAGGTCATAACGCGTAAGGGGACCTGTGTTGATGCTGAATTCCCGGCGCCGGTGGCAATGTGTACGATTTCAACAGCCAGTTTCATAATGGAAGCTATATGGTTGGCTTTGAGTAATGCCATACCGCAGTGGATAAGTCCCGGTCATGGTGGTGTTAACACTGGATTCTTTATGGGTTTTAACTCGCGGACAAAGAGGCGATATGCTTTCTTGGACTTCCTTTGCGTGCCTAGCGTTGGCAGCGCGACAGAAGGTTACGATGGCTGGGACTACGGCGGGCCGACTATGGTATTAGGGCAAGTTAAAATTCCCGACCTCGAAATTTATGAGCTGACTTACCCGATGCGTGCCATTCAGCATGAGCAGCTAATAGATTCCGCCGGCGCCGGGAGGTTTCGTAGTGGTGTCGAAAAGGTATATAAGATGCAGTGGTTAGAAGCCTTTGACGCCGGTGTTCTCTTTGGTTGGGGTTACAAAGAGTATAGTGTCCCTGCCGGGCTATTCGGAGGTAAGAGTCCCAAACCATCCAAGCTTGTCGTATATCAAGCGGATGGCGAAGTAAGGGAGTATGATGATACCAATGTCTTCATTAGCAATAAGGCAGGGGACATATGGGAGTATCACTTCATGGCTGGGGCTGGTTTTGGTGATCCGTTTGAGAGGGACATTGAGAAAGTATGGGAGGATGTCAGGAATGAGCTTGTGTCCGTAGAAAAAGCCAGGGAGGACTATGGGGTGGTCGTCGATGCCGTTACACTGGAGGTTGATGCTAAGGCAACAGAGAAACTGCGAAAGGAGGCCAAGACGTAGATCAGGCTGGAGCTAGTATTAGTCATTGTGATACAAAATAAACTTAAAATAAGGAGGGAAAATGGAAAAGAAAACATATCCATTTTCATATGCTGGTAAGAAACAGACCTTTGCTAAGTGTGTAGTGGTGGGTGACCTGGTTTTTTGCTCTGGCATGAGTGGTCGTTTGCCTGAGACCGGCGAAGTCCGAAATGACGACCCATATACGCAGACTGTGGATGCTCTGGACAAAATAAAGCGGACTCTGGAGGATGCCGGATCTTCCTTAGAGAACATCGTAAAGATAACTGTCTATTTTAAAGATATTATGAAGGACCTCGATACAATCTGGTTTAGGGCCATGATGGACTATTTTCAAAAGCATGCTCCTTCCCTGGCAGAGGATATGCCGGCTGGCACTGCGGTGGGGATAAGTTCCCTGGCTTATCCGCACATGCTTGTCGAGATAGATGTGACCGCTGTTATCTCTGGCTAAAGCCGCTGGTTCCTGGGTCAGAAAAGAGGTGTGTTGTTAACAACATAGGTGCAACTCGTCATTGATGCTTAGTGAGAACCGAGAACCAGATGAAATATGTAGCATGTTCTTGTAATAGTGCTATTTAACTTAATTCTGTTGGCTGAGAAACAGAGCTTAGATTGGTTGGGTAATTACATCCACGAGGGCCGGTAGTCGCTTCTGGCTGACGTATTTGACTGCCCTTTCCAACGCCGGGCGCAGTTCCTCGGGATTCTCAATAGGTCCTTCTCCATAGAGTCCAAAGGACTGAGCCAGCTTGGCGAAGTCTACGGGAGGGTCATCAATACGGGTGCCAATAGTTTTGTTCTCCGTTGGCCTTCCCCTCATCTGGGCCACACGCTCCTGATGGCGCTCGCTGTTGTAATAGGAACGGTTGTTAAACATTATCACCAGGAGTGGGATACGGGAATGAGCTGCCGTCCACAACCCGGTGGGAGTGCAAAGGAAGTCCCCATCAGCTTGGATATCGATGCAAAGTCGGTTTTGTGATTTGTGAGCTAGGGCTGCACCCAGAGAACAGCCGATACCGGAACCGAGGCCACCGCCCATCGGGCTGCCCACGTATTGATAGGGCTTGGTCCAATGCCAAAGCCGGCGAACCCAATTTCTCACTCCGTTGTTGGTGAGTACCCAGTCCTCATCCTTGACCACCTCCCATAGTTCTAGAGCCAGCCACGGCACAGAGATGGGCTTTTCATCCTTTGTTCTTTCTGCCTGCTCCTTCCAGTCTCTCCTTAAGCTATCGTGGTTTGCTTTAAGCTGGGTAAAACGCTCCTGAAATTGGTTGGCTCTTCCCGTTTGCTGGCTGAGCAACTCTCCACACAGTGAAGTTAAGGCGGGGAGGGCGGAGGAGATACTGGCCGAGATACTCAGGTCCACGGGCTGTAATTTTCCGTAGTCTTGGGCCCAGCTCCTGACCGCAAAATGTCTCAAGGAAATATCAATGATTTTGGCGGTCTCCGGGATATCGTATTTAACCTCTCCGGTGATGTGGTTGAGCGTGGTAAACGTTTGATATAAGTCAAAGACATCCAGGCACAAAACGAGGTCTGCCTCCCCGAGCAACTCAGTTCCAGCCCCGGTGAGGTCGAGGGGATGGGTGTTGGGGAAGCTGAACATGTTTCCATTATCCAGGACGGGAACGGATAAAAGGTCAGCCAGCTCTATCAGGGCATCCACCGCCTTGGGGCTCCTTCCCAGATAATCAGCAACTATGACCGGGTGCTTGGCTTCCACCAGAAGTTCAGCTGTTTTCCTTAGAGCCACCGGGTCTCCTTGAATGGGGGTAGGGGAGGCATACCGGCTGACATCGGGGATGACTAACGGTTTATCCAGTTTTTCCTTCTGGACGGCACTATCCAGGCATATATACACTGGTCCCTTGGGCTCGGTCATACTTAGCTGATAACCCCTGAGAATGGAATCAATGGCGCTGGGCAGGCTCATTACTTGGTCATGCCACTTTACATAATCATTGACCACACTCCCTTGAGCCAGGGTAGTATGAATCCAGTCGATCCAAGGACGTCTTTTCTCTATTGCCATCGGTCCCGTTGCCCCAAGGACGAGAACGGGTGCCCGGTCTACCCATGCATTGTAAATAGCCATGGTGGCGTGGAGCAGACCAACGGCGTCATGGACAATAGCTACCATGGGCTTGGCGGCTACCAGGTTATAGCCATGAGCGATATCTACGGCAATCTCCTCATGGCAGCAAAGGATTATCTGTGGCCTTTTATTGCCACCGTAATTAACGATGGAGTCGTGAAGTTCCCTGAAGGTTGCCCCCGGGTTTATGGCGGCATACTCAATATCCAGGGCCTTCATCAGGTCGACAAGTACATCGGAACCATACTGTGCTTGGGAAACAGTCTGCCGGGCTGTGTCAACTTTCATATTCCCTCCTCATTATCACCTAGATCCCTAATCCGATTTACGTCATTTATAGGCCTATTTCATGTGTTGTGTCTGGCGCTCTGGGATGAACCTTGCCAATATTGGCTGGCTATGGTAATATATGAACGGAATTTTACAATAAATCTGGTTACCAGTCAAAGGGGAAGAAACATTGAAATGTGATTTATGCGAGAAGTCGCCCCAGTTTGGCCATAATGTGAGCCATTCTAAGCGCCACACCAATCGGCGCTGGCTGCCTAATATTCACCCGGCTACTATCATCATAGATGGTCAACCGAAGAGACTCAACCTGTGTACTAGGTGCCTGCGCACTCATCATAAAGTCGCTAAAACTGTGTAAAAGTCCGCTTTGCTGAAACGGCCTCTAGCTACTTGGGACCCTTAGCTCCAATCAGCTTTTTGGCGCTGGCTAGTGCCTGCTCTACCTGCTTTGGTGCGGTACCACCGAAGACATCCCTGGCGGCAATCGATGATTCTACTGTAATTAAGTAAACGTCATCGCCAAACCGTGGAGAAAACTTTTTGTATTCGCTGAGGCTAAGTTCACCAAACGATTTGCCCTGTTCTATTGCGTAGCTTACCAGCCTGGCCACAATATCATGGGCCGTGCGGAAGGGTTCCCCCTTCTTAACCAGATAGTCAGCCAGGTCAGTGGCTAGAATATAACCTTGCTTAACCGCCTGTTCAGTACTTTCCACCTTAACTCGCAGGGTGTTAACCATACCGGCAAATACTTCCAAGGTAGATAGCAGGGTATCTACCGTGTCAAACAAGCCTTCTTTATCCTCCTGCATATCTCTATTATAGGCCAAAGGCAGACCTTTCATCGTTGTTAGCATCGCCATAAGCCGGCCGTAGACCCGCCCCGTCTTACCCCGAACCAGTTCGGCAACATCAGGGTTCTTCTTCTGGGGCATAATGCTGCTACCGGTGGCATAAGCCTCGTCAATCTCAACAAAGTTGAACTCGGCGGAAGACCACAAAATAATCTCCTCGGCCAGTCGGGAAAGGTGCATCATACACAGGCTGGTTGCGGCTTCATATTCCACGACAAAATCTCTATCGGAGACGGCATCCATGCTGTTCCGACTTATTTGGCTAAACTCCAGCTCGCGAGCTAAAAACTCGCGGTCAATGTTATAGGCTACGCCGGCTAGAGCGCCGCTGCCCAGGGGCATAACATCGGTGCGCTTCAGGCAATCTCCAAATCGGTCACTGTCCCGCTGGAGCATCTCAAAATAGGCTAACAGGTGATGAGCCAGTAGCACCGGTTGCGCCGGCTGTAAATGGGTATATCCCGGTATAACTACGCTCTTGTTGGCTTCGGCAAGGCTAATTAGCGCCTGCTGAAACTCCCTTATTTTGTCCAGGGTATCGGCGATTGCCTCCCTGGTAAAGAGACGCAAATCAAGAGCCACCTGGTCATTCCGGGAGCGGGCCGTGTGGAGCTTACCCCCTACCTCCCCCACCTTCAAAATGAGGCGGGCCTCAATATTCATATGGATATCTTCCAACTCGGATTTGAACTCAAATTTGCCCTGCTCTATCTCCTCTCTAATAGAAGCTAGCCCCTCGGTAATAGTCTTCGCCTCTTTATCTGAAATTATGCCCTGCTTTGCCAGCATTTTGGCGTGGGCAATACTGCCGGCAATGTCGTAAGGATAGAGTCGCCAATCAAAGGGAATAGAAGCGGTATATTCAGCTACCGATTTATCAGCCGCCTTATGGAAACGACCGCGGATAAGGCTCACCTAGTCCTCCTTCTTGTTTGGTGGCATGATGCTTAATGGGCCCTCATCCTCACCTATTCCCTGTATCTGAGCCTGGGTTCGAACTGGTAGTCCCCAGATATGAATAAAACCGGGAGAGGCACTCTGGTCAAAAATATCGCCCTTATCGTAGGTAGCCAGGCCAAAACTGTACAGCGACTTGGGTGATTTCCGCCCCACCACCCGGCAATTGCCCTTAAGTAGCTTCAATCGTACTGTTCCAGTGACGTAGCGTTGCGTGCTTTGCACATAGGCTGCCAAATCCTGGTGCAGTGA
>SDBU01008447.1_pt1 | contig 11710 bp, 11 predicted proteins | sample 2277071 | NCBI WGS metagenome assembly SDBU01 (sample SAMN10397929, study PRJNA504765) | marine sediment metagenome | isolation source: marine sediment core GS08_GC12, 126 cmbsf | place: Arctic Ocean: Gakkel Ridge, Loki's castle | collected 2008 | reverse complement strand
TGCCGGTGGGCTCGTCGGCCAGAATGATGTCTGGGTCGTTGACCAGCGCGCGAGCGATGGCCACCCGCTGCTGCTCGCCCCCCGAAAGCTCGTTGGGCCGGTGGCGGGCGCGCTCTGCCAGACCAACCTCCCCCAGGACCTGCATCGCTCTCTCGCGGCGATTCCTCACTCCGGCGTAGACAAGGGGCACCTCTACATTGTCCAGGGCCGTCGTGCGCGGCAGGAGGTTGTACGTCTGAAAGACGAAACCTACCCGGCGGTTGCGGATTCGGGCCAGCTCGTCGTCGTCCAGAGTGGAGACATCGATCCCGTCCAGCAGGTATTGGCCCGAGGTCGCCTGGTCCAGGCACCCGATGATGTTCATCAGGGTGCTCTTGCCCGAGCCAGACGGGCCCATGATGGCCGTCAGCTCACCCTCCTCGATGCCAAAGGTCACATCACTCAGGGCTCTCACCTGAACCTCACCCATCTGGTAGACCTTGCAGACGTTGCGGAGTTCGATAAGCATGATTCCCCCACAAGAGCCCTCAAGCGCGGATAGCCTGCACTGACTCTGGCCACCACTCCCACCTCGCACGCCTCCATTATACCCGAGAAATATGAAGAAGGTGTGAAGTCTGCGAACAGAAGCGGTGAATGGGGCTGGGGATCCAAGAAAACCTCGCGACGGGGCAGGGAAAGCTGCCACTTGGGGGGGGCACAGGAATCGCCCCACGCCCCTCTCCCAAGCCGGGGAGAAGAGACGATGGTCCTGTGATGCGCCCATTTGCCAGCCCCAAGCCTCTGCCGGGGGCACCGTGTATGACACGGATGGCGCAGGGTCAGCGGACAGCGATAGACAGAGGCTATTCGACACACTGCCCAGCAACAGACTATCGAAGAAAGGCGGCACATGGCAGGTTATGTCATGCTGAGCGCAACGAAGCATCTCGCTCCTTTGCTGTTCAGATCCTTCGCTTGTACCCCTGAAGTTCGGGGCACTTACGCTCAGGATGACAAACCAAAGCGGAGAGTGAACATTCTTCCATACTCTCCAGTAAAGGTCTTGACAGCCTGTCAAAGACATGGTATAATGATGTTGCCTATAGAGACGGATGGTCCTTACCTGAGGATCGTCGTTAGCTGCGGAGGAACCTGCTGGAATGCCAGGACCACGAAGTCGCCACCGAGGAGGCAAAGGGCACAGAGGTCCCCGACATGTTCGGGGCTTCATGGAACCCTGCCTGCTTCTGCTGCTGCACGTCAAACCAAGACACGGATACGAGCTGGCCCAGGCATTGGCCGAATTCGGCATGGACCACATCAATGCCAGCCTTGTCTACCGCATGTTGAGGGACATGGAAGGTGGCGGGTTGATCGAGTCGCAATGGCAGACCGACGTGTCCTCTGGGCCCGCCCGCCGAATCTACCGCCTTACCCGGGTCGGGAACGCCATCCTGGCCAACTGGGTCGCTCAACTTGGGGAGACAGACCAGGTGCTCCACCATTTCTTGGGCTTCTACAATCGACACATGCAAGAAGGGGACGGTGACTTTCATTAACGCTCTGTTCAAAGGCGCGAGGCGAGAAGCTGCGTCGTCTGGCACCTTTGTTGGCAGTATTGTGGCAAAGGAAGGAGGTGATGAATATGCCGAGATTTGATGGAATGGGGCCGCGCGGTGAGGGACCCCTCACTGGCCAGGGCGAAGGCTACTGCGTGATGCGCCTGCCCAGGCCGGGGACAGGTGAAGCCGTGGTGGGCTATGCCGGGATGCAAGGCACGCCGGTACAGTCTGAGAGCGCCTCCACCTCGCAGCCGCTTGCCAGATTGCCTGCGCCAACGCCCTCCCTTGGGGCCTGGCCAAGAGGCAACTGGCGGCGTGCAAGGCGAATCAGCCCCGGTCGGCGACGACGATTTGGTGCACGTCGCCGGTAGATGTACGACAAATCCAAACTGGAAAGGAGGTGAGAGATATGCCATTCGGAGATGCAACAGGACCTGCAGGCTTTGGGCCAATGACGGGCAGAGGGGCTGGCTACTGCGCCGGCTACCCGGTGCCCGGCTACTTGAATCGGGGAATCGGATACCCAGGATCATTCTATGGGGCCGGCTACCCGAGGCCATGGGTGGGAGGTGGGATGCGTCGCTTCCCAAGGGCATTCGGCTTTGGGCGCGGCTATGCAATGAGACCCTTTGGCCGAGGGCGCGGTCGTCGAGGTCGATGGTAGACCAGTCAACAGAATAGCCTTAGAAGACTCTATTATGGAAGGGAGGCATACACGATGCCACGCGGAGACAGAACAGGCCCCATGGGTGTGGGACCGATGACCGGTAGAGCCGCCGGCTACTGCGCCGGATACCCAGTGCCAGGCTACATGAATCCTGGACCTGGGTTCGGGCTAGGCATGGGCCGGGGATGGCGAGGAGGCGGGCGCGGTTGGCGCAACATGTACTATGCCACGGGGCTGCCCGGATGGGCGCGCTTTGGCTACGCTGCACCAGGGGTTGTGCCGCCGGTCTACGGCGCTCCGACCGCAGATCAAGAGACGGCCGCGCTGAAGACTCAGGCTGACTTGCTTCAGAAGCAGCTTGATGCGATCAACCGCCGCCTCGAAGAGCTCACCACACCAGAGGAATAGACAGGTCGCAGATCCAGCCGCGCACCCACCCTGGTGGGCCGACGTGAGGGGAGTCTCGACCTGTTCCTCTTGCGACAAACTCGATCTCATCGATCAGCACAGCTCAAGAGGAGAACCATCATCATGAAAATCGTCGTCACATCCGGTGGCAACACGCTCGACGCACCCCTCAGCCCGGTCTTTGGCCGATGTCCGGTATACATCTTTGTCGAGACCGACACGCTCGAATACGAAGCAATAGCCAACCCGGCCGTCTCGGCGGCAGGCGGAGCAGGCATTCAGGCCGCGCAGTTCGTGGCCCAGCGAGACGTGGCCGCTGTACTGACCGGAAACGTGGGACCGAATGCGTTCTCGGTTCTGCGCAGCGCAGGCGTTCAGATCTATCTGGCATCGCCAGGTACCGTGCGCGATGCAGTCCAAGAGTTCAACCAGGGCAATCTTCAGCCAGTTGGTGGTGCCAACGTTGATGCTCACATGGGGATGAGGGGCGGCAGGATGGGGCGTGGCGCGGGAAGACGTTCGCGTAACTAGGCCCCGATAGCCCAACCGACAGGTTTGGCGTCGGCACCGCTTGGCAAAGTGGGTCCCTCGCATGGACGAGATGCCACTGCGCCTGGGCGACTCCCCTGGCACGCCGTAGCCCGGTGGATCCCTGTGCCGCGAACATGGGGGGAGACCGGGTGGGAACGGGCCCCGCAGCCCGCCTAGTGCTGCGCCCTGGGGAACCTCCGACACTGCCGAAAGCCCCGATCGCTCTCCTCACACCCGTCACGCTGAGCACAAGTGAAGTGTCTCAACAGCAAAAGACTGAGATGATTCGTTGCGCTCGGCGTGATGCTGTTTCACCCCTTGAGGGTTTTTCGATGCCCTCAACCTCTCGCTGGACTTCCCCAATGATCTGTGGTAGGGTAGTCGCCGGCATGTCCGACTCGCGAGCAACAGTCGATGTCTCGCTTGCCGCAGTGCCAGGGATGCGCCAGAGTTCTGATCGAGTGTCGATCCGCGGCCTCAGACCTCAGGTTGCCGTGGCACCGGCGTTGTGCAAGGGGAAGGTCCTTCATGGCAGGCAAGGCACAGAAAAAGATCCGCAGGCTTCGACTGGCTCTCGCCCACCAGGAGGGCGATCGCGTCCCTGTGGGTGAGTTCTTCTGGACGGGGTTTCTGTCGCGCTGCAAAGAGAAGTGGGGACAGGACTTCGATCCCTATCGCTTCTTCGATCTCGACTATATCGTGATCACCCCCAACATGGATCCACGCATCCAGCCGTTCCAGATCATCGAAGAGAGCGACCAGCATATCGTGGTCAAGACGGGGTTTGGTGCGACCATACGTCGGTCCGGTGACCTGCCGATGCCCTACTTTGAGGACTTTTCCGTGCACAGACCCGAGGAGATGGCCAACTTTGAGTTTGACGATCCCGGCGACCCACGTCGCTTTTTCGATGGCGGCGACGATCAGATAAACGGCGTCGCCGATACCTTGATCCGCGACCTGGCGCCGTGGGACGAGCGCCTGGAACCCTGGTTGGAGGATTTCGCCGTCTTTGGTTCGGTGTGCGAGCCCTACGAATACCTGTGGCGAATAATCGGCAGCACCAATGCTCTCTTGTGGATGGCCAGCGACCCCGACCTCTTTGCGGCCTTTGTCGATCGACTGGGCAAGTTTCTGCTGGCCTTTGCCGCAGCCCAAATAGAAGCGGGAAAAGGCAGGCTATCCGGTATGTATATCTGGGGAGATGTGGCCTATCGCAATGCCATGTTCTTCAGCCCAGTGCGCTGGCGCGAGATGTTCAAACCCCACGTCAAGGCTTTGATTGACCTGTGCCGTGACCACGATCTCATGGCGGTCTACCACGGCTGCGGCAACGCCAGCCCGATCTTTGACGACCTGGTGGAACTGGGGCTGGACGGCTACAACCCGTTGGAAGCCAAGGCCGATCTGGACGCGGTCCAACTGAAAGAGATCTATGCCGGGAGACTGGCCTTTGTGGGCAACATCGATGTCAGGATACTGGAAAAGGGGGATCCCGAGGAGATCAGACGCGAGGTCCTCTACAAATTGCAGGCAGCGAGGGGCGGCGGGTTCGTCTTTCAATCGGACCACTCGGTCACCAGCTCTGTGGCTCCCGAGAGCTACAGGCTGGCTATCGACACCTTGCGCGCGTTCGGGAGCTTTCCCCTCAACTTGTGAGTGCCGGTCGCAACCCATTCCCAAAGGAGGGCACACCTATGGAACGCTATGGCATGGTCATTGGGGTGAAGCTGGACAAGCTGGAGGAGTACAAGAGACTGCACGCCGCCGTCTGGCCCGGCGTGCTCGACATGATTCGAAAGTGCAACATCCGCAACTACTCGATCTACTACAAGGACGGATTCCTCTTCAGCTACTTCGAGTATGTGGGCGACGACTACCAGGCCGACATGGCCCAAATGGCCGCTGACCCCACCACTCAGAAATGGTGGGAGCTCTGCGACCCGTGCCAGGAACCCCTCGAGACTCGAGGCGAGATCGAGAAGTGGGCCAGAATGGAAGAGGTGTTCCATTTGGACTAGCGCTCTGGCTGTGGAACGCAGAGTGACAAGAGGTCATTCAGGTGCAGGCACGATGAAACGCGTTGTCGCGCATCGGTTCTTGTCCAAACGCGGCGCGGCAACCGAGTGGCGCAGGACGTAGAGCACCCCAGAGGAGGGACCGCTCGCCATGAGAGTCATTTCGTACGTTCAGCCCAGGCGTGTGGTATTCGGCAACGGATGCGCGGCCACGTGCCTGGAGGATACCTTGCAGTTGGGTCTGCGTCGCGTGTTCCTCGTCACCGGCCCACCCATTCGCCCGCTGGTGGAGCCACTGGTTGAGGGGTTGAAGAAAGGTGGCGTGGCCGTCGCCGTCCACGACCGGGTATCCACAGAGCCGACCATCACCATGCTGGATGAGGCTTTGCAGGAAGCGCGAGAGTGGCAGCCCGATCTGGTCATCGGCTTTGGGGGCGGCAGCTCGATGGATGTGGCCAAGCTGGTGGCCGCCCTGCCCGGCAGCGGGCAAAGGGTGGAAGAGGTACTTGGCATCGGGCTACTTGCCTCGCGCAAAACCCACCTCATCCTTCTGCCCACCACCGCCGGAACGGGCAGTGAGGTCTCACCCATCGCCATCGTTCTCGATGACCCTGCCAAGCTAAAGAAGGGAGTGGTCAGCCCACATCTTGTGGCTGACGCCGCCTATGTCGATCCTCTGCTGACGGTGACGGTCCCTCCCGACGTCACTGCCGCCACCGGAATGGATGCCCTGACTCACTGCATCGAGGAATACGCCAATCGGTTCGCACACCCGGTGATCGATCTCTATGCTCTGCAGGGCGTGCGACTCATTGCCGCGAACCTCTTGCTCGCAGTGCAAAAGGGAGACGACGAGGAGGCGCGAGCCAGGGTTGCGCTTGGCAGCTTCTACGGTGGTCTGGGGCTGGGGTCGGTCAACACCGGCGCAGTACATGCCCTGGCCTATCCGCTGGGCGGGGAATTCCATGTGGCCCATGGCGTCTCAAACGCCCTGTTGTTGCCCCACGTGATAGAGCGCTGTCTCCCCGCCGCACCCCAGCGCTACGCGGATATCGCGCTGGCTATGGGCGCGGAGCGTGGAGAGTCGGCCACCGAAACAGCGCGGCGTGGGGTTGCCCGAATTTGGGAGCTGTCCCAACAGTGCGGAATCCCCAGCCACATGTCGGATCTTGGTGTGCCCCGGGATGCCATCCCTCGCATGACCGAGGCGGCCATGACCGTGACCCGCCTGCTGAAGAACACTCCCTACCAGATCACCGCCGCCGACGCGAAGGCGATCTATGAGGCGGCGTACTAGCTCAACCTGGGGGCGCTTCGTGCAAACCCATCGCGCACGAAGCGCTCGGTACTCCTCGGCGGCAGTCCGCCGAGCTCGCCTCTCCGACAGGCATCTGTGTTGTCTGGGGCCTCATCCCCCGCTGAGTGCCCACGGCCGCAGACTGCCACGCACAGGGCATGCCTGGCCGTCTACTCAGTGGATGTGTCCTTGAACCTTTCCGAAGCTGGTTCCCCAGCGATTCCCCAGTGCGACTTTTTCACTTCGTGCACCAGCACTTCCACGGCGTGTGCAGGAACCCCCAGGTCTACAAAGACCTGAGTTACATTCTGGATGACAGTTTTGGCCCTTTCCTGTCCAAAGCCCTCCCACACGTTCACGTGAACCACAGGCATTCCCCGCCTCCTTGATACTAATGGTCACTCGCACAGCTTGCTCAAGGGTCCGAGCGAGCCCGGCCCTTCTGCTCGGCACTCATCCTCTCGCAGGCGTAGCGAAAGGCCAGCCTGGTCATCCGCTCGCGCCTTGGGCGCAGATAGCCGATGACCGCCTCCACATCGCCCTTGCAGGTTTCCTTGAGCGTCCACCCGATCGCCTTTTGCACGGTGTCTTTTGGATCGTCGAGGAGCAGATCGGCCAGCTCGAGGATCCCCTCCACGTAGCGGCCCTTGCGTGCCCCACGGATCATGCTGGCCAGCGACGCCCGCCGGTGCCAGACATGCTTTGACCGGGCCCACTCGCGCAAGCGCGGCATGGGCGGGCCATCCCGCAGCACCAGATGGCTTAGCAGCTTGAGGCAGAAGCTATCGGTGGTGCCCCAGCAGTTGAACCAGCCCACCCACCGGTCGAAGGTGGGCCAGTCGTCGGGGCCAAAGCGCCTCCAGAACCGACCTGCCAGCTCGTTGGCGCAGGCCGCCTCCTCCATGACGCCATCGCGATAGAGCGCCTCGGCCACGGCGATGACGTCGCTCAGGTCGCCCTCGGCCCTCAGGCGGCGAGCCATCTCCTTGCCCAGCTCGTTGGAGAAGCCGCTGGGGACTCCCAGGATGGGCGGTTTGCTGGGGAAGAAAGCGCCGGCCTTTTTCGCGCGCTCCGGGTCGGCCACATCCCTCAAACGCGACCTGATCTCTTGGACAAGCGTGGCACGGTCTTCCTCGGTCACCAAGGGCAACTCCGATGTACCACCCACTTGACGCCTGCGTCTCCCACTCGCGCGACTAGTCTATTCTACACAGGCCTGAGGGTGACGGCAAACTGCACGCCACGCGAGTGGAGCACGACACCTGAGTGTGAAGTGCCAATCTACCCAGCAGGACTGGAAGGGGCACAGTTTGCCTTCGAGTCCCCTATTGGAGACCATCGAAAAACCTTGTGTGAGCTCCCGTCATTGTCACCCTGAGCGCAAGCGAAGGGTCTCAACCGCACAAAAAGAGATTCTTCGCCTTCGCTGCGCTACGGCTCAGAATGACAGATCCGTTTTGGGATACTCTCTCTATTGGTCACTTGACTTGCCAAGGTTCGTGCTGTATTATGTATAGGATGGCTGGACTCCGTGCAGTAGCTTTGGGACCCTTGAGGGTTGCCCGATCATAGGGAAAGGGGATAGCGAAATGGCATCCGCGCGCGATAGCCGACCATCCGATGTCGGCGTGGCAGACGTATCCGAACGGCAAAGGGTGATGCTAGAACGGCTGAGTCAGAGGCACTACCCGCCAGAGTTCGTTGTACGGCGTATGGTGGATCTTCTGCTCGAGGAACTCCCGGAGGATGAACCACTGCTTCCGGAGTGGCAAGAGCTTTGGGGGCGCTACAGAAGGCTTGTCCGCCGCATGGTTCCCGAAGACGTCATAGAGCGGCTAGATAGGAGGGTGAAGGGCGCCATTGCAGCAGTAGACGACGAAGTGCATCACATAAGGGTTGATGGCGATACCAAGGTCACATTCCTCCTTGGCGCCGGGGCGTCCGCGCCGTCAGGCATTCCCACCGTGGACGGACTGTTGTCTGAGTTGTGGAACAGAGCCAGAAAGATAGGTCGCGAAGACCTCGATCGCCTGGCACACTGGTGCCACGAGCGGGAGATAACGAACATCGAAGACCTACTGACGGCGGCTTACATCTCAAACTTCGCGGCAAGGAATGCTGGCATTACTTCTCTTCTTGACTACTTCCTTTTCTCTGGGCGACGACAGGACGAATCCTATACTACACGTCGAAGGCTGGGGGGCGTCTCTCAAGCCAACACCTCCTCAATCGCTTTCCTTCAGGACACACTGCAAACGCTTTTTGGCCTCTTGGCCAGCACCATGATCCCCGCCAACCCCAATCCCACGCATGAGGCGATTGTGCGCTTCGTGAAAGAGCACGACCAAACATCGATCATCACCACCAACTACGATGGGTGCATGGACGAAGCGATTCTAAAGGGGGGCCTTGCGATCAAGCGCACAGCTGGCATTGCAGGCGGCGATGGTCAGCCATCCAATGGGGTCTCTCTGATCAAGATGCACGGTTCGATCAATTGGGCGCATTGCGAGTCGTGCCAAGAGGTCCGGGAGTTCGACCTGCTTCAGCTTAAGCAGCTCTACACCGATGACGAAATGAGCTACCCCGTCATCGGAATATGCAAGAACTGTGGAGGGCTCCGCCGTCCCCTTCTTGTGCCGCCGCTTTCCCTCAAGTTCCTTATGTTCCCCCACTTGGTGGAGGTCTGGAATTCCGCAAGGCAGGCCATCGATAGCGCAGATTATCTCATTGTTGTCGGCTACTCCTTCTCGGAGGCAGACACCTACATTACCAAGATCATATCCCGCTCCATATCCATGAACGAACCGCAGAGGGTCGTAGTCGTTGACATAGACGCCAAGCTAGTGCCCAGTCTGAGAGAGCGATTCGCTGCGCAGATAGACGGCTTTGACGAACGAAGAATACTGAGCGCCTGCCAGAGCAGCGATAAGATCCTGCCGAAGATTCTCGAGTCCATGGTTGGCAAGCCGCCAAGAAAGAAGCCGGCGAAAAAGCAGGCTGTGAGCGAGAAAGCCTCCTCCTGAGGCAGAGCATCGTCTATCAGTTCGCCCAGACAGAACTCGTGGGGTTTGGGCCTGGGTTGCGTGGAGCTGAAACTGTCTCTGCACTGTTCCACGCCCTGCCCCTGGGCCGATCCCCCCTGGCCCTTTCGCGCGCAGGGGAGAGGGCATGTACGCACAGGTCAGTGGTGCACATCGTCGGTGATGCGCAGATCGGGCCCGGTGTCCTTGGCCTTGGAACGCCGGCGCATTTGATCGAGGAAGGCGTCGTAGCGTCCGCGATCGACCGGGACATCCACGGGCTCTCCCGTGCCACCCGACAGGATGATGGCGTTGATCATCTCCACGGTCTTGATGCCCTCCGCGCCAGGCGCTATGAGCTCTTCCCCGTGGAGGATATGCCGGGCAAAGTTGCGCAGGATGGCCCTGTGACCCGTCTCACAAGCGGGCAACTCCAGTTCGACCTCTTGGGCCGGGGGATGAGCCCACATCGCGGTGGAGCTATCGCTGAACTCTCTCACCCCCTGGGGCAGTTCCCAGAACCTGACCTGGCCATCGACCACCCGCACCTTCCCGCGCTCCCCGCACAGCTCCATGATGTTGGTGCCAGGATGCTCGGTCGTGGAGCAATACACGTAGCCGACCGCGCCATTCGGATACTCTAGCATGGCTGCGGCCACGTCCTCCACCTCGATGGCATGATTGCGCGTGCCGGTGAATGCGGTGACCCTGTTGGGCAACCCACCAAGCCAGGTGAAGCGGTCAAGCGAGTGAGGAGCCTGGTTTATCATCACCCCGCCCCCCTCTCCTGCCCAGGTGGCTCGCCAGCCCGCCGAATCGTAGTAGGCCTGGCTCCTGAAATCAGCAAAGACCAGCATCGTGCGATAGATCTCGCCCAGCCGGCCGTTCCTCACCAGGTCCCACACCGCCTGCCAAATCGGATCCGCACGCGACTGGTACATTACGCAGAAGGGTGCGCCCGTGCGCTCTGCTGCAGCGACCATGGCGTCTGCCGCGGAAACCGTCACCGCGATGGGTTTCTCGCATAGAACCGGCTTGCCCCGCTCCATGGCGTAGATCGCGACCTCGGGGTGAAAGTAGTGCGGGGTGGTCACCACCACCGCATCGACATCTCCTCGATCGATCAAGTCGTGATAGTCGGTGTAGTGGGGCACGCCGAACTCCTCACCAGCGGCGCTGGCGGCCTCGGCCACGACGTCACACATGGCGCTCAGCTCGCACTCTTCGATGGACTGAATAGTCTTGGCATGACCGCTGCCCATGCCGCCCACTCCAACGATCCCGTACCGTACGTTTTGCATCATCTCCCCTTTCGTGTGTCGCGACCGAGTGGATATCAGTCAGGCTCGATTATAGCCGCTGGCCCGACCCTGAGAAACCCTAGAGCGAACCCGCATCCCTTTGCCGCCCCGCCGCGCGCCCGGCCAGCTCACTGGGGCGCGCGAGGGCGGAACGTTGCTGGGCGAAGAACTGCCCGAGCAAGTCAGCCACAGCCCGAGACCCACTCCTGGACCTGGCGCTCTTTGGCTGCCTGGTGGCGCTGGCCAGCGCGGTTCAGGCCACCGCCGCCCTCTTCAGATACTTCTTGGTCCAGGGGCAGGCAGCGATGCACATGCCGCACACCAGGTGCTCGATCTCGGCCCGCGTGCCCAAGTCCTCGGCAGTGGCCCGACAGGCGAAGGCATCAAAGAACTCGTCCCGATATACACCCAGCGCCCAATGCTTGCCCGTCGGGGCATGCCCGGGGCACACCTCCACGCAGGCCACACAGTCGCCGCATCGGGAATCGTCGATCGGCTCACCCACGGGCAGCTCAGCGTCGGTCAACACGGTCATCAGTCGGATGGCCGGACCAAACTCCTCGGTTACCAGAAGCGCGCATTTCCCGATCCAGCCCATTCCAGAGCGTGTGGCCGCCGTCTTGTGGGGCAGCCGCGTAGAGCAGGTGGTCCAGTCGATGCCGACGTGAGTGGCGGCGATAGCCTTGGCCCGATGCCCCATCGCCTCCAGGAGTCTCGCCGCCTCCGCCCCGAGACTGTCCAGAAGCCGGTTCACTCGCTCGTATTCGTCGCTGTACTCGGGGGTGGGGCCGTGCGCGATGCCCCCAATGATGGCTGGATCTAGGGCCACCGCGATGGCGATGGCGAACTGCAGGCCATCACGAGCTTCAGCCGGCACCTCCGAGAGATCAGCGCATCTAACCAGAGTCGCGCCCAGGTCGT
>SDBU01008445.1_pt1 | contig 11713 bp, 4 predicted proteins | sample 2277071 | NCBI WGS metagenome assembly SDBU01 (sample SAMN10397929, study PRJNA504765) | marine sediment metagenome | isolation source: marine sediment core GS08_GC12, 126 cmbsf | place: Arctic Ocean: Gakkel Ridge, Loki's castle | collected 2008 | reverse complement strand
ACTCCGACGGCGACGGCACCAACGACAGCACCCAGCAGACCGATGGCGACACCACCCAGCCGGGCGAGCAGCCGACCACGATCCCGGTGACGGCGGGGCTCATCGCAGGCACAGTCTTCAACGACCTGAACGGTAATGGGGTCCAGGATGCAGGCGAGCTGGGGATTGGCGGTGTCACTGTTGATCTCTACGCTCCAGGCACGGACGGCCTGCTGGGGACGGCCGACGACGTCCTGGTCGGCACGACCACCACAGCCACCGACGGTACCTACAGCTTTGACACCGTGACGGCCGGCAGCTACCTGGTGACCGAGACTGACCCGGCGCTGTATGTGAGCACCACCTCCAACAACGTGCCTGTCTCCGTGCCGGCCGACGGTAGCGCCACGGTAGATTTCGGCGACCAGCAAGTAGGCACAGTGAGTGGCATCGTCTACAACGACCTGAACGGTGACGGTGCCCAGGACCCAGGCGAGCCCGGCCTGGTTGGTGTGACGGTCGAGCTCATTGACCCTGGAACCGACGGCATCATCGGCACCGCTGATGACTTCGTGGCAGACACCACAACCACCGCCGGCGACGGCTCCTACACCTTCACCGGGATTACGGCCGGCAACTACCTGGTGACTGAGACCGACCCAGCCGGCTACGTCTCCACGATATCCAACGATGTGCCTATCAGCATCGCCCCAGGCGGTGCGGCCACCGCCAACTTCGGCGATCAGGACACCGGCACTGTCTCCGGCACCGTCTTCGAGGACCTCAACGGCGACGGCATCCAAGACCCGGGCGAGCCCGGCATCGGCGACGTGACGGTTACCCTGTACTCCGAAGGTCCGGACGGCCTGCTGGGCACGGCCGACGACATCGTGGAAGGAACCACCACCACGGATGCCAGCGGCAACTACACCTTTACCGGCGTCGTGGCAGGTAGCTATCTCGTCGAGGAGACCGATCCAGCCGGCTACGTGAGCACCACTTCCAACGATGTGCCGGTCAGCGTGCCACCGGGTGGCAGCGCCAGTGCACAGTTTGGCGACCAGGCGGTGGGCACCGTCAGTGGCGTGGTCTTCAGCGACCTGAACGGCAACGGCATCCAGGACCCTGGCGAACCAGGCATCGGCGGCGTGTCCGTGGAGCTGATTGACGCCGGCCCCGATGGCATCCTGGGAACGGCCGACGACGTCACCACCACCACGACCACGGCGGGGGATGGCTCGTATACCTTCACCGGTGTGGTGCCTGGCAACTACGCCGTGCAGGAGACCGACCCCGATGGCTTTGTCAGCACCACCTCCAACTACGTTCCCGTGAGCGTGGGCAGCGGGGGCGCAGCCAGCGCCAACTTCGGCGACCAGGCCACAGGCACCGTGGCCGGCATCGTCTTCGACGACCTGAACGGCAACGGCACCCAAGACCCAGGTGAGCCGGGCATCGGTGGGGTGACGGTGACCCTGTACTCCGAAGGCCCCGACGGGCTGCTGAGCACCGCCGACGACGTCGTGGAGGGAACCGCCACCACCGCCGGCGACGGAAGCTACCTGTTCACCGGCGTGGTAGCGGGCAGCTACCTGGTCACCGAGACCGACCCCACAGGCTACGTTTCCACCTCATCCAACGATGTGCCCATCAGCGTGCCACCGGGTGGTGCGGCCAGCGCCGACTTCGGCGACCAGGCGGTGGGTACCGTCTCCGGGGTGGTGTTCAGCGACCTGAACGGCAACGGCATTCAGGATCCGGGCGAGCCCGGCATCGGCGGCGTGTCCGTGTACCTGATTGACGCCGGCCCCGATGGGATTCTAGGGACGGCCGACGACGTCACTACCACCATGACCACGGCGGGCGATGGATCGTATCTGTTCACCGGTGTGGTGCCCGGCAACTATGCCGTCCAGGAGACGGACCCCGATGGCTTCGTCAGCACCACCTCCAACTACGTTCCTGTGAGCGTGGGCAGCGGTGGCGCAGCCAGCGCCAACTTCGGCGACCAGGCGGTGGGTACGGTGAGTGGTACGGTCTTCGATGACCTGAACGGCAACGGCACCCAAGACCCAGGTGAGCCGGGCATTGGTGGCGTCACGGCGACCCTGTACTCCGAAGGCCCCGACGGACTGCTGGGCACAGCCGACGACGTCGTGGAGGGGACGACCACCACCGCCGGCGATGGCAGCTACCTCTTCACCGGCGTGGTGGCCGGCAGCTACCTGGTCACCGAGACCGATCCCACAGGCTACGTCTCCACCTCATCCAACGATGTGCCCATCAGTGTACCGCCAGGCGGCGCAGCCAGCGCCGACTTCGGCGACCAGGCCGTGGGCACCGTCTCCGGCGTGGTCTTCAACGACCTCAACGGCAACGGTGTCCAGGACCTCGGTGAGCACGGCATCGGTGGTGTCACCGTCAGGCTGCTGGATGCTGACGGCAACGTGGTGGTTACGACCACCACCGCTGGCGATGGCTCCTACATCTTCACCGCCGTCACCGCCGGCGCCTACACCGTCCAGGAGACCGACCCCGACGGCTTCACCAGCACCACCCCCAACGACGTGCCGGTAACGGTTCCGTCGGGTGGCGCCGGTAGTGCTAATTTCGGTGATCAGGCCCTTGTTATTGGCCCACCAGTGCTACTGGAAGTCGAGAAGACGGATCATCTCTTCCTCGATGCCGACGGTGATGATGTGCCATCCCCGGGCGACACCTTGCTGTATGAAATCATCATCGGCAACAGCAGCAACCAGGACGCCATAGGCGTTGGCTTCGTCGACGGACCAGACCCCAACACTACCCTGGTCGTCGGCTCGGTCCAGACCAGCCAGGGTATCGTCACCAGCGGCAACACGGCGGGCGATAGCAGCATCGTCGTGAACATTGGCACCATCCCTGCCGGCGGCACTGTCACCATCATTTTTCAAGTCACCATCAATGACCCGCTGCCGGGGGGAGTAACCCAAGTCGCCAATCAGGGCAACGTCACAGGTGAGAACTTCTCGCCAACCCCCACTGATGATCCTGACACGGCTGAACCCGATGATTCCACGGTTACCTCGGTGCCTCCGCTGCCTGTCGGCGGGGTCATCGTCCCTGTGAGCAAGGCTGGGCTCCTGGCACCTTGGATTGGATTGGCCTCACTGGCCTTAATCGCTGCCCTTGGGGCTGCTGTGGTGATCAGGAAACGCAAAGACTAGGAGAACTCCATCGCGAATTGTGCGTAGGGCTTCTGGCGGGCAGCGACGCTGTCCGCTAGGAGCCCTTTCGCTTTCTTTACAAAGACCCCCAGCTATGATACAATCTACGTAGCTGAAGGGTGGAGTTGGGCGTCGCCCTCCCTGGCACTGCAGTGGCTACTATCCCGCCTACAAGTTCACCGCCCCGCCCACGGCCTTGCACACCTTGCCTGGGATGTGGGGAGTTGCTGATCCGGCGGCGGGGGTTGAGCGTGACCCGGTACAGGTTGAAGGACGAGAAGTGCCCCCGGTGCGGGCGGGCTATCCCGGTGGTGACGGGAGCTGCGGGGTACTTGAGATGAGCGGGCATTGACTTGTCTGTTGGTTCGTGCTAAAATGGGTATCAAGGGAAGGGTATCCAGAGTATGTGGACTTGCCTTCTTCCGAATGGGGTCGCTGCCCCCAGGGGATGCACATCGCCAGTTCTTGCGTTAGCCGAAATCGCCGCTTGAGAGCAATGATGACATGAACCATTCGCAAATATCCGAACAACAAGTCGCCCGATACTGGGATGAGAACGCCAACGTATGGGCCGATCACGTCCGCCAAGGGTGGGATACCTACCGCGAGCACTTCAACAATCCCGCCTTTTTTGAGTTCATGGGTGATCTTGGCAGAAAGACGGTTCTGGACGCGGGCTGTGGAGAGGGTTACAACACGCGGCTCTTCGCCAGAAGCGGGGCGCGAATGACGGGGGTGGACATCTCTGAGAGGATGATCGAGCTGGCTCGACAGGAGGAGCAGAGGGAACCTCTGGGGATTCGGTACGAGGTGGCATCGTTTTCCGACCTGGGCATCTTCAATGACGGGAGGAGGACTTCCCGCGCCTTCGACGCTGTGGTCTCATCTATGGCGCTTATGGATGGGCCTGACTTCGAGGGCGCGGTCAAGGAGATTTTCAGAGTGCTTCGGCCAGGCGGTGAGTTGATGTTCAGCATAATCCACCCATGTTTCATGACCAGGGGCTACGGATGGGTTTGTGATGAAGACGAAAACCCTGCGGGGATCACGGTATCCCATTATTTTGATCGCGAACCCTGGGCGGAGCACTGGAGATTCTCAAAGGCTCCAGGCTCAGAGAACGCCGCGTTCGCTTCCGAGGTTGAGCCCTTTGCCGTGCCCAGGTTTCCCAGGACACTCTCCGACTACCTCAACGCCTTGATTGAGGCAGGGTTCACCTTGAAACGAATACAAGAGCCCCGGCCCTCCCAGGAGATGTGCGAGAAGCATCCCTGGCTTCAGAAGTGGCGGGATCACGCGGCTATATTCTTGTATGTGCGCGCCGAGAAATACAGGGCATAGAGAGGGCAAACAGTATGCCAAGAAGAAACGAGTGGGAGGAGTTCTTCGACGGCCACGCTCCGGTGTACATGGACAACTCCTTCACCAAAAACACTGTGGAAGAAGTGGAGTTTGTTCTTGAGGAGCTGAGCCTTCCAGCGCGTAGCCATATTCTGGACGTGGGCTGTGGGGCCGGACGCCACGCTGTTGAGCTTGCCAGGCGTGGGTATCAAGTCACGGCGGTTGACATCTCTGCCGGGATGCTGGCTGAAGCAGAGAGGGCGGCCAGGGAAGCTGACGTTGAGGTCGAACTGATTCACGCTGACGCGACGCAGTTCACATCAGACAAGCTGTTTGACGCGGCCATCTGTCTGTGCGAGGGAGCTTTCTCGCTATTGGGCAGCCAGGATGATCCCATCGAACACGATCTGGCCATTCTTCGCAACATACACGCTGCCCTCCAGCCAGGGGCGCGGTTCGTTTTGACTGCCCTCAACGCATGCAGAATGATTCGCCAAGTTGCCCAGGAGGACGTGGAAAGTGGCCGCTTTGATCCGGTCACGATGGTTGAAGTCTACACCATGGAGTATGATACGCCTGATGGCAAAAAGAGCCTGCTGGTGAGAGAGCGCAGTTATGTGCCCACAGAGCTTGTCATGCTATTTCGCCAGGCAGGGTTCGAGGTGGAACACATCTGGGGTGGCACCGCGGGGAACTGGGGTCGGCGCAAGATCCACCTTGATGAGATGGAGATCATGATTGTCGCTAGGAAGGCGGTCAATACCTAATCACTCGTTGCCTCGTTACCTCATTACTCATTGACAACTTCCATGAACAACAACCTCGTAGACTATCACCTTCACTCCACATGCTCGGTTGATGGCTTCTCGTCCATAGCCGACTACTGCCAGCGGGCCTCGGAACTCGGCCTCGTCGAGATCGGCTTCTGCGAGCACGCTGATTTCGACCCTCGTGACCGCGGCTACGATTACTTCGACTATGCCGTCTTCCGCCGTCAGATCGAAACCCAGCGGGAGAGGTTCGGCCATGGCCTGGCCGTGCGGGCGGCGGTGGAGGTCACCTACCAGTCCTCGAAGGAGGAAGAGATCGCCCTCTTCCTGGCCGACAAGCGCTTCGACTATGTGGTGGGCTCGGTGCACCTGGTGGAGGATGGGGAGGATTGGGCCATGATCTCCGAAGCAGGGTATTGCGAGCGTTACTTCGCCCAGCGCACGGTGCAGGCGGCCTATCGGCCCTATTTTGCCGAGTTGCGCCGGGCAGTGGCCAGCGGCCTGTTCGATCTCATCGGTCACTTCGATCTGGTCAAACGCTACGGAGTGGGCTACTACGGTCCCTTCGATCCAGCCGTCTTCGCCGACGAGGCCGCTTTAGCTTACGAGATCCACGACATCCTCGAGCTAGCGGTGGAGAGGGGCGTGGGTCTGGAGATCAATACCTCAGGGCTCCGCCAGCCGCCGAGGGAGACTTTCCCTGGTCTGGCCGTCCTGAAGCGCTACCGGCAGTTGGGCGGGGAGATAATAACCGTCGGCTCGGACGCCCATTCGGCCGCCGACCTGGGCCGGGGCATCGCCCAGGCCGTGGCGCTGGCGCGCCAGGCGGGGTTCCGGGCCATTGCCCTATTCGATGAGAGGAATCTGCGTTGGTTGGACATCGTGTGAGGGCGTGCTCTCTTCTTCTTCTGACGATGATGAGGAGCGCATGATGACAGCCATATTCCCCAAAACGCCCCACGAGCGCTCGAAATCGCTCCACTGACGAGTGTACACCTGCGCACCGTCCAGGATTCTCACTTCACGACTGTTGTAGCCGATGACCATGACCGTGTGTTGATAACGGGCCACGATGGTGCTATGTCCATCGGAAGCGGTGTAGGGAACCGGTGTTCCCCAGGCTACCGCCCCCGTGACCCAAATGATGACTGGCCGACCTGACGCAATTTCCGAGCGCAGGGCGTCCAGGGGGAAGTTTCGCACAGCCTGGGCATCCAGTCCGTAAGTCCGCAAGAGCGCGGCTATTGGTTCAGCGTGCACGCCGTAGGGCTGGGGCGGGATCTGCCCCCACGATCCACGCACATCGCCGACGAACCCTTTGTCTGGGTTATCGGACTGTGGCAGGCTGTAGAAAAACTCCAGCTCGTCAATCTTTACCCCGAAGTAGGCAGCCCAATCCACTGCCGAACGCGATTCGCAATCCAGCGGCAGCGCCTGAGGCCGGCCTGAGATGTTGGTGACGTTGGCTTCCGCTGGGAAGGTCGGCGTCGGTGTGCCTGTGGGTGTCGGGCTGGGAGTGGGCACGCCCTTGGCCCGCAGCACGGCCTCTGTTTGCCCCCGCTCCAGGCAGAGTTCCCAGTTGAAGAGCTCCTGCAGGATTTCCTCTGGATAAATCTGCTGCATGGCCTGGTACCAGGTCAGACCATCGGGTTTCTGGTAGTGCCAGAATTCGCGCCCCAGGCTGTCCCACCGCCAGTCGTAGTCCTCTTCCTCGAAGGCGGGGATGCCGTGCCAGCCATGTCGCCGGGCGATGGCTGTGAAGTCCTCGTAGTAGCCCGACGGGATGGAGGTGGGGCGGCCGCCAGCTTGGTAGGCTTCGGGCTCCTTCTCCTCGTCCAGCAGGAACCAGAACACCCAGGAAGGAACGGTGAGGGGGCGGCCCTGGCTGCCGTCCTGGGCCCGGCAGCGGACGAACAACTGCCAGTAGGTCCGCTGGCCGATGTCCTCGCGAACGACCAGCAATTGGTCGCGGCCTTCATCATCGGGATCGGGCAGCTCGAAGCGCAGGTCTACCGCGCGCCCAGTCTTGTGCCAGGTCAGGTAGCCATAATGCTTGCGGCTGACATAACCGGGTTCACGAAGGACGTCGGAGAGCTGGCCCAGGTAGTCCCAGCCCGTTTTCTCGTACACCTCCTCCCGCCAGGCCCGGTAGCTTTCGATGACGGCGGCGTTCAGGCGCGGGTCGGCGACGGCTATGTCCTCCAGGGAAACCAGGGGGTAAAGCTTGCCGGGGGCCAGGGTGGGTGTGGGAGTGGACGTGGGCGACGGGGAGGGCAGGTGCCGGGTGAGCTCGGCCCAGGGCAACGAGCTGGCCATGGTCGGGGCGGTGGCATCGGCGGGGAACGCCTGCTCGGCGAGGTCGGTCCTGCGGCTATGAGGGCCGCCGTCCACGGGGACGACGAAGAGGCGGTAATCGCCGGGGCGATAAGGGTCATACACCTCGAAGGGTTCCCCCTCCTGGTAGCCTGTGTAGACGATGTGCTGGCCGTCGGGGAACCAGGTCGCCTCGCCGTCGTAGGCGTCGTCGGCGGTGATTCGCTGTTGTCCGCTGCCAGTGGGACGCATGGCGTACAACTCGGCATTCCCGTCGCGCCAGGAGGTGAAGGCGATGGTGGTGCCGTCGGGCGACCAAGCCGGATCCTCGTCGTCAGCGGCGGGATAGTTGGTCAGGTTGCGCACCGTGTCGGCTTCCAGGTCGGCCAGGTAGATTTCTTTGTCGCCATCGCGCCACGAGGTGAAGGCGACATAACGACCATCGGGTGACCAGGTCGGGGCGTAGTCCCCGGCTTTGTTTTTTGTCAGGCGGACGGGGGCGCTGCTGGCAGCCAGGTGTAGCAGGTAGATCTCCAGATTGCCGTCGCGGTAGCTTTCGAAGGCCAGGCGGGTGCCGTCGGGCGACCAGGACGGCGCGCCGTCGTAGGCCGGATCAGTGGTGAGGCGGGTCACGTAGCCATCATCAGCCGACCACAGATACAGCTCCCAGTTGCCATCCCGGTGAGAGGCGAAGGCCAGGCGCGTGCCGTCGGGCGACCAGGCCGGGTCGCGGTCCTCCTCGGGATGGGCGGTGAGGTTGGCTATCTGCCCGGTGAGGGGATCCAGCAAATAGATGTCGTCGTCGCCAGTGCGGGGCGAGACGAAGGCCACCACGGGGGGATATTGGATATTAGGTATTGGAGATGGAGTGGGAGTGGAGGTGGAGGTGGGAGTGGGAGTGGAAGTGGGGGTGGGCGATGGAGAGGGAGAGGGAGAGGGAGTGGAAGTGGGTGTGGGAGACGGGGATGGAGTGAGGGTGGGAGTAGGAGTAGGAGTGGCAGAGGGAGTGAGGGTGGGTGTGACAGAGGGCGTTGGAGAGGGAGTGATGGAAGGGGAGGGGGTAGCGGTGGGAGAGGGGGTGGCGGTGGGAGAGGGGGGCGGGGTACAGTGGGTGCTGGTCAGAGATAACAACAGGATTACCACCCCTACCGCCAGGATGCCAACCAACTTCCAACTTCCAACTTCCAACTTCCAATCTCTAATCTCCAATCTCCAATCTCCAATCTCAAGGATAGACGTGTTGCACCAGGGGAGAGCCATCTTCGGCCATGCGCAGGCGCGGCTGGGCGTCGTCCACGATGCGGGCCAGGTAGAGGTCCACGCTGCGCACCCCGTCCTGAGCCAGCACCGCTCGCAGGATGGCGGTGTCCCGCGTCCGCTCGATGATGTCCATGTCGAAGACGAAGTTCCCCAGGCTGTAGACGATGGGCACTCCTTGATAGATCTCCACGTCCTGCAGCACGTGGGGGTGGTGGCCGATGACCAGGTTGGCTCCTGCCTCCACGGCGGCGTGGGCTACGGCCCGCTGCTGCTGGTTGGCCTGGGCTTCGTACTCGGTGCCCATGTGCAGGATGACGATCACCAGGTCAGCCTCTTCTCGGGCCTGGACTACGGCCCTGCGCACCGGCTCCGGCTCGGCCCAGGCTACGTCGGTGGCGGTGGGCACCTCAGGGGAGTTCCGCCAGCGGGGGGCGGCGAAGGCCAGAAAAGCCACCTTGATCCCCTTGACCTCCAGCACCGCCGGGCGATGAGCGGCGGCCTCCCCACGTCCCGCGCCGACAGTAGCGATGCCCAAATCCTCCAGAGCGGCCAGGGTGTCGTCCATGCTGGCCGGGGGGAAATCGAGGATGTGGTTGTTGGCCAGCGAGAGGACGTCGAAGCCCGCTGTGCGCAGAGCTGCGATGTGCTCCGGATGGGCGCGGAAGATGAATTGCTTGTCGGCGGGCCTGCCGCGCACGGTGAAGGGGGTCTCCAGGTTGCCCACGGCGATGTCGGCGGCCTCTAGCAGGCGGTAGACTGCCTGGAATGGGTAGAGGGAGCCGTACTGGTTCATGCGCTCCTCCACCGTGCGGGCCAGCATGATGTCGCCCGTGGCCACCAGCTCGATCTCGTCGTCGCCGACGGGGGGAAAGGGGGGATTGGATATTGGGGATTGGATATTGGGAGATAGCAGAGAGAACTCCCAGGCTGGTGTTATCGTCAGGGCGTGCACTTGCCAGCCGGTGCGGACCAGGATCTCCGGTTGCCCGTCGCCGTCCAGGTCGTGCACGCGCAGGCCGTGCACCAGTCCGCCCAGGGCGATGCCGCCCCGGGGACGGCCCCAGCGGTCAAGCACCCGCACCGTGCCGTCGTCGCTGCCGATGATCACTTCTGGCCAGGCGTCGCCGTCCAGGTCCGCCACCGCCACGGCCCACACCCCAGCGGGAGCCTGGTACTGCCAGCGTTGAGTGCCGTCGGCGGAGAGGGCAGCGATGCCTGGCTCTGGGCCTCCGCAGGTGACGAGCACTTCCTGCAACCCATCGTTGTCCAGGTCGGCGAAGGCCAGGTCGGTCACGGAGCAGGTGGGTAGGCGGAGGAGGCCCTCACCCCCTCTCCCCTGAATCGCTATCTCTCCAGTACCGGAACCAGCGATAAGCTCCGGTTGCCCGTCGCCATCCAGGTCGGCCAACCGCACCCGCCGCACGTATCCCTCTAGAGAGGACAGGGGGTGCAGGTCACCGGTCGGGGACAGGAGATACAGCGCGCCTTTGTTGGTGGCGATGGCTGCTGTCCCATCGGGGCCGCTATCCAGGGCCGATGGATATTCCACGCCCGCCTCGCCCACCGGGTAACGCTGGTATAAAGTGCCATCGGGATTCACCTGGTGGACGTAACCGTCCCAGGAGGCGGCCAGGATTTTATTGGGGGAATAGGAGAGGGCAGTGACGCGGCTGTCGGTGCAGTATTGCCAGTGCTGGCGGCCCGTGCCGTCCAGGGCGTAGAGGCAGTTGTCGTCGGAGCCGACGAGGACCGCAGGTTGGCCGTCCAGATCGGCCACCTGCAGGGCGTAGACGCTGGCTCGCGTGGGATGTTTCCACAGAGGCTGGCCTGCTGCGTCGGCGGCGTAGGCGTATTTGTCCAGCGAGGCTATCAGCACCTCGGCGCGGTCGTCCCCGTTCAGGTCGGCCACGGCCAGGTCGGTAACCGTGCCCCAGGTCTGGAAGCGCCAGCTCTCGCGGATGGCCAGAGGGCGCACGGGAGGAGGCGGGAAAGTGGCGTCGGCTTCGTAATAGGCAAAGGCGGCGCGGAAGAAGTTGTAAAGAATGCGTTCGCTGGCGTCGCTGTAAACATCATAGCCGCGTTCGATCATGGGGGCGATCTCGTCCGCAGGCAGAGAGAGACGAGAGCCGGAGCGCAGGATGGTCTCTCCCCGTTGCGGATTGATCTCCGGATGGAACTGCACGCCCCACACGGGGGCCTGACCATAGCGGAAGGCCTGCACCGGGCAGAGGGGCGACGAGGCCAGCACCGTCGCCTCCGGTGGGAGGGTCTCCGCCTGCTCGATGTGGTAGTGGAAGGGGACGAACTCCTGCGGCACCCCGTCAAAGAGAGGGTCCTTTGCCCCGGCCTCGCTGACCTGCACGGGCAGCCAGCCCACTTCCTGCTGCCCGTCTTCCACTTCGCCGCCCAGAATATCGGCCAGCAACTGGTGGCCCAGGCAGAGGCCCAGGATGGGCACCTTGAGCTGCAGGGCCTGGCGCAGGAAATCGGCCTCGGCGCGCAGGAAGGGATAGGCGGGGTTGTCTATGTCATGGGGTGACATGGGACCGCCCGACAGGATGATGATCTGCCCCCAGTCAGGCGGCGGCAGGGAGTCGCTGGCGTAAACCCGGAGGCGGTCGAAAGGCAGCCCCAGGCGGGTCAGGTAGTCGGCGACGCCGGCGGCCCGCTCTTCGGCGTGCTCAATGATCAGGATATGCGGTGTCAGAGGAGTGGGGGTGGGAGAGGGAGTCGGGGTGATGGACGGAGAAGGGGAAGGGGAAGGAGAGAGAGAAGGAGAGGGGGTAGGGGAAGGGGGATATTGGATATTGGGTATTGGAGTGGTAGTGGGAGAGGGAGATGGGG
>SDBU01008444.1_pt1 | contig 11717 bp, 11 predicted proteins | sample 2277071 | NCBI WGS metagenome assembly SDBU01 (sample SAMN10397929, study PRJNA504765) | marine sediment metagenome | isolation source: marine sediment core GS08_GC12, 126 cmbsf | place: Arctic Ocean: Gakkel Ridge, Loki's castle | collected 2008 | reverse complement strand
CGTGACGCCAATTCATAATTCATAATTCATAATTATAAATTGGCGTTCAGCTCGCCGCCAGCACCGTCTCGATCATGCACTCGAAGTTGGCGTAGCACTGCTCCCCCGCGCCTCGAATGTACGGCGATGCTGTGGGACATACGATCAGGCCGCGACGGTCGTAGAACACGTCCTTGATGAGGGCCCGAGTCTGGCGCTCGATCTCCTCGACCGGCGCCTCGTAAATGTCCGCGATCTGGATGTTGCCCTCGATCGTGACCTTGCCCGCGAACACCTTCTTCGCGTCCGCCGCAGGGCAGTCGCACAGCGGCGGCGGCTCGACGGGGTGAAGCACGTCGACCCCGAGCTTCACAAACAGCTTCAACAGCCGCCGGAGCGACCCGTGGCAGTGCACGTGCACGCGCCCACCCGCCTCGTGCACCAGGTCCGTCAGGCGCCTGTCGTAGGCGACGTTGAACTCGTCGAAATCCCGCGGCCCGTGCAGCGGGGGCGCGATGTACTCCTGGCCGCTCATCCCGAAGAACGGCCCCACCCCCTGCGAGAGCATGTACTTCAGCCTCGCCTCGAGGATCTGCGTGCGCCGCTCCAGCATCTGATGCACGAGGTCCCGACGAGTGATCGACAGGATTGCGAAGGTCTCGGACCCGCACAGCGTCACGACTCCGCCGCCCGGGTTTGCGCCGATGGCCACGTCCATGATGCCCCGTTCGCCTGCCGCTTCCCTGGCGCTGAAGAACGACGAGCAGTCGCCACCGACAGTCGGCATGGGCAGCGACAGCCACTTCTCCACGTCGCCCTCATCCTTGATGAAGTACGACTCGTCCAACCCGGGCTGGCCCTTGAGGCTGATCAGACGAGTGCCCTCGAGGTCTCCCCCGGGCGTGTGCATGACGGTGGTCTGTCGCTGCCAGTCCTCCGATACCGGCTCGGTGCGGGTTTCGGTCCTCACGCCGGACGGCGAGTTCAGGCCCCAGTGGAACTTCAGATCGGTCTTGCCGTCTATCAGCTCGATCAGGCGGTCGTAGGTGGCATCGTCCTTCGGCCACCCGCGACGCACGTACACGCCGGGCCGGTCCAGCTCCTGGTGATAGTAGCAGCGCTCGAGGCGCTCCCGCGATGTAAGCCCCTTCATGTCCGGACCCCACGTCCCTGTCTGAAGTCGAACGGGATGCCGCCGCAACAGGCGAGAGCATTATATCTGACACCTTAACAGGATGGACAGGATGTGCAGGATAAACTGCGCAGGAAGCGCATCGTTTCCGCCATGCTCGTAGGCGCGATCCGCCGTCGTAGGGGCACGGCGCGCCGTGCCCTTACGCCGAAAAGGGCCTACCCGGAAGAACTGGGGCCGGTCCGCCGACGACGGCTTGCGGAACCACCGCGGGTCAGGTACACTCGACGCGGCTCTGCACTATGGCAAATGGCGGGTGGTCATGAAGCGCGACGTTGTGCGGCTGGTGGCGGCGATGTGGCTGGGCGCACCTCTGGCGGTCATGGTGAGCTTGTGTTTGCCCGGGCTCGCGGAGTTGCCGACGAGGAGGAGTCAATGATCCGATCGCTGCCGTGCATGCTGCCGGCCGTTGTGATGACACTGGTGATCGCCGCCGCGAGCGTACAGGCCGGTGAGATCAAGTTCGCGGTGACGAACCGGGTCCTGCACAAGATCGATGCGCGAGTGTTCGGCCAGTTCATGGAACGCGCGAGCTGGGCCGGGGAGATCGGCGCCGAAGCGGGCCTCGTCCCGGGCACGCGCCGCCTTCAGCCGGGCGCCATCACACTCCTAAGGGAGATGGCAATCCCCATCATCCGATTCCCCGGCGGCACGGATGTGGACTTCCTCGATTGGCGCGACATGATAGACAACGTCCCGGGCAGGAGCGCGGCGCGACCCCTGAGCAAAGGGCACACGGGAGCCGACATAACCAACAACTTCGGCTATGACGAGTTCCTTCAACTCACCGAGGAATTGAACGCCGAGGCCATCCTGGTCGTCAACTTCCGAAACGCCATCTTCAGGGTCAAGCCTCTGGAGGAGGCGGCGCGGGAGGCGGCTTCCCTGGTCGCCTACTGCAACGCCCCGGTCGGCGCGAAGCTGCCTGAGGGCATGGCGGATTGGCCTGCGGTGCGCAGCAAGAACGGCCGGAGCAAGCCCTACGGCGCGAAGTACTTCCAGATCGGCAATGAAACGTGGGCCTTCATCAAGAAGCTGGAGGAGCGAGAGGGGGAGAACGCACGGGAGTTCTACATGCAGTGTCTGGCCGCCTACGTCGAGGCCATGCGAGCGGTTGACCCGTCCATCCAGATGATCGTTGACGGTCATCCGGAGTGGATTGCGAAGATGGCCCACGAGCGGTTGGGACGCAATATCCAATACCTGGTGCTGCACGAGTATCGGCCGTGGGGCATGAGGGAGGTGACGAAAGCCGGCAAGACGGTGCCGGCCCGAGAGCTGACGGACGCAGCCATCTGGTACGCCTGGGTCGCGATGCCGGCCATTGACGAGGACGGACGTTCAGTCCTGCGCAAGTCGGGAATCCAGGTGGCCGGGGAACTCGGCTACAAGGTCGCCGTCACGGAATGGAACTGGAACGGGGGCTGGTGGGGCCATCCCGCGCCGCAGCCGTCCATGAACTCGCGCTTCGCCAAAGGGGTGGGGGCCGCCGGCTTCCTCCACGCACTGATGCGGGCCGGTCACACGGTGGAGATCGGATGCCAATCCATGCTGCTCGGCAAGGGATGGGACATAACGGCCATACGCGTGGACCCCAATGCGCGAGTCGCCCCGTACCTTATTCCCACCGGCCAGGTCACCACGTTCTATTCAAGACACCACGGGGACAGATTGCTCGACCTGGAGAGTGAGAACGTGCCCACGTATGCCCAGCCGTACCGAATGGGCGGCATCAGGCCCGTCGAGAAAGTCGCTTACGTTGACGCGCTGGCGACCAGAGACGACGCGGCCATATACTTCCACGCGATCAATCGCAACTTCGACAATCCCATGCGAATCGCCATTGACCTGTCCGCCTTCGGCCATCTGCCTGGCAGAGCCGTTCACCACATACTCGAAGGCCGCCTCAACAACGCGCCCGGTCCGGGCCAGTCCATGCAGATCGGACAGGTCAGACAGGAACCCATGGAGTTCGACGGCGGCTCGTTGGAGGTGACGCTGCCTCGCCGGTCCGTCTCATGCATCGAGGTCAAGCTGTAACTTGCGCGAGTCGAGTTCGTCGGCCCTTCGCTGCGAGAGGGGCCCGACACGCGCTGGATGGTTTCAGCCTTGGGCGCTTTGGCTTCGCTGGCCCAGGTATCGGTCGAGGTCCTCCATGGTCTCCGCGTCCTGCTCGGTGGCTGGCAGCCTGTCGGACGGCAGCAGATCCCGGATCTCTTCCAGCACCTTGGTTGTCGTCCACACAACCCCTTCGAGGCACCCGTCGCCTTTCAGGAACAGGGGAGAGCGCAGGTAGCCGGTGCTTAACCCGGTCACACCGTCGGCCTGCTTGCCCCCGGCGCGGTTGGCCAGCAGATCCCAGGTCTCGCCGTTGGGCGCCGCGCCTTCGAAACCCCGGTGCATGACGCCGGTCCCGCGCCCTTCTATGCGGAACGCGAGATGGTGGAAACAGCCGCAGGAACTGTGCGGGCAGTCGTCCAGGCTGTGCAGAAAAACGCGCTGGATCGCCCCGTCCGAGAGTCGCCTGGCCGCGTCGTTCACGCCCTCGTACTCGCCTCGCTCGGCGTCAATGCACCGGCCCTTGGGGACGAGTTCCCGGAGTTCGGGAGCCTTCAGCCCCCGCCGCCGGTAGGGATGCCACGTGGCGCCGAACAGCGCAGCCGCTTTCACCTGCCCGGGACTGCGTCCGCACATCGGCACCCTGTCCGGCGTCACAACGCAGACGTGGCTGTGCGAGAAGGGCTGACACTCGATGCACGCCACGAAATGGTCCACGTTGGACTCGCTCCGGCCGGCGAGTTGCTCCTGGCGTTCGCGCTGGAAGGCGACCGCCTCCGGCGCCAGGAGGTCGAGTTGCTCCCGGTCGAAGATGACGCGGACGCGAATCGCGCCCAGCTTGGGGAAATTCCACCTCAGGCCCTCCTGGAGCACACCGGCCAACTGGTCGGCGGCGAGGGCGGCGGTCGAGCTGAGCCCCAGCGTAAAGGGGTCGGCCGAGACCACGCGGACGCCCGGCAAGTAATCCGGAATCCCCAGCGCCACCTTCTCGAGGTATTGGGATGCCTCCACGTCGAGCCGCGCGTCGCCCACCTCTATCAACACGCCAACCGACCCGTCGGGCTCGCCCACCACTTCCGCGCCGTCGCCACCATCGCCGGGGCGCAGCACGAAGAAGCTCCGGTCGTCCCCACCGACTGTCCGGGCCGCTTCGAACGGCTCCTTCGCGTAAGCGGGGTCGCAGTAGGAAGGGAGCGATATCCTCTGCCCTGCGACTTCCTTTACCCGCAGGTTGGGCAGGGCGGCGATCGCGTCCAGCACCTCGCCGTCGTCCTCGATCCTGGCCTGCCGCCCTTCCTCAAACGGGAAGTCGGGCGCGACCACGGCCGGGCAGCCCAGCGCCATCATGGCCAGGGCGAGCAGCGACTCGATCTCGCACCTGTCCCTTCTCACGATCAACACCCCGGGCAGGTCGTCTTCCAGGAAATGCCCCATCTCGTGGTCGTCTCCCGGAGGGATCTGCCCCCACGTCATCGCGTACCGCACCATCATCTGGAGCCAGTACACCGGACGAGTTGTGCGCCCCTCTGCCTCCAGCACGATGAACTCCCGCGCGTCCAACTGCGAAGCGAGTTCAGACCCCCCCTCGCCCAGCAGGAAGGCCCAGCCCGCGCGCCACTTGCCGCCCGAGAAGACCAGGCCCCGCAGCTTCGCGTCGGTGACAAAGAGTTCCGGAGCATCCGGCTGGCTCGCCTCGTAGCACTCTGCGGCCATAGCCACGCTCAGGGCCAGTCCGCTGACGTTGTCGGGATCGGCGGCTTCCAGCCGCGCGCGGACGTCGGCCATCGTCGGAATGCAGCCCAGCACTGCCTCGCACAGAGGCAGCGGATACTGGCTGCCTTCGAACGCGCTGACCTCGGAGCCCAGCGCAGCCGTCAGGTCCTCAATAGTCTGGATCATCTGCTTTCCTCTCGCTCCTGGTTCCCGGCCAACCGGACGGACCTCCTGGCCGTGCGGGCCGACGCCATCTGCAAGAACGGCGCCCAACCGCCAGGACAGAACCGCCGTCGGCCTACCTGAGCGGCGAGGCGCCGTCTCGGACCGCAGACCGCATGTACATGGTACGCAGATACGCCGGCCGGCTCAAGTGAGCGCGACCAGGGCCGGCACCGGACTCCAGGTCCACCCAGACGCCGTCCTTCGGCGCGCAGTAACGCATCACCTCGCGCGCCACGTGCTCGTAGCAATCCGGAAGCTCCCCGTCCGGGCCTCTCTCCGGCGCCGGAACAGCCCCCGCTTCACGAAACGAGGCAAGCCACGGGCCCCCTCGCCGCGACAGCATGTCAATCCTTCTCTGCCCCCTTCACGCACGGGTGCTCTTTCGCGTCGCCGTGGCACTTCTTGATCTGCTCCGGGCAGCAATCCGACGGGTCGCCTTTGCACTCTTCCGGCTTCTCACATCCTTCCGCTTTCGCTTCTTCCTTCTCGCACATAGAACGCCTCCTTCCGGGTTCAGAACCTAATCGTCTTGCGACACCGACAGCAGCGCGTCCATCACTCGCCCACATTTGGCAAGCTTCTCTGCGTTTACACGGTAGTGAACGAAGTTGGCGCGCTTGTCGGGCTCGACCAGTCCGGCATCGCGGAGTATGCGCAGGTGCTGACTGACGGCGGCGGACGATATGCCTAGCCGCCCCGCCAGGGCACCGACACAGAGCGCGCGGTCCTTAAGTAACAGCAGTATGCGCACGCGCGCTTCCGCCGACAAAACGCCCGCCAGCCTCGCTGTCTCTTCCGCGTTCACCATCCGGGTCTCTTAAGTAGATGCGCACATACTAACATATCTCCCCGCCGGAGTCAAGTGCCCTTCTGCGGGCGCGATGTTACGAGTTCATCTGTCCCGCTTCTCAACTACTGCGCTCGAGGGAACAGCGGCTGGCGAGCGCGGATCGAATCCTCCGACAGGACCTCAAGGATCTTTCCGGCCGCGTTGGGCAACAGCGGCTGCAGCCAATAAGCGACCCTATGCAGGTCGCGCAGCCACCGGGACAAATGCTCCCTGACAGTCTGAGAGTCCCCTTCTTTCAGACCTCCCCATGGCTTGATACGGTCAATATCTCGATTGAGGGACGAGACCACGTCCCAGAGGCAGGACAGCGCGGAGTCGAACCGGTAGTCCCCCAACGCTTCGTGGTAGCCCTGAGGCGCTTCCGGAGAGGGCCCGCTTTCGAACCGACCATAGTCGGCCCGCTCGCACAGCGTAGCCAGACGGCTAAGAAGATTGCCGAGGCCGTTCGCCAGGCCCTGGTCGTAGAGCTGAGTCAGCCGTTCGCCGGAGAAGTCGCCGTCGTCGAACGGAGGCACTGCTCTCAGGAGGTAGTATCTGACGGCATCAGGCCCGAGGCGCTCGACGTATTCCAGGGGGTCTACAACGTTGCCCAAGGACTTGCTGATCTTCTGCCCATCAGCCGTTAGGAACCCGTGCACGACAATCTCGTTAGGAAGAGGAAGCCCGGCAGATAGCAGCATCGCCGGCCAGTAGACGGCATGGAACTTCCAGACGTTCTTGCCGATTACGTGAATCTTCCTGGTACGCTCGTTCCAGAAGTCCTGCCAGCCGTCCCCGCTCCCGAGGCCCAGGCCGGAGACATAGTTGATCAAGGCGTCCACCCAAACGTAGATCACCTGAGAAGGATCGTCTGGGACGGCGATACCCCATCCGCCTGACCGCTCGGCCTGTCTGGAGATGCTGAAATCCTTCAGGCCGCTTCTCACGAAGGCAACGACCTCGTTCTTCCGCTTCGTTGGGATCACCCTGAGACGGTCGGTCTCAAGAAGTCCCTCGATCTCCGCCTGGTAGGCTGAGAGGCGGAAGAAGTAGTTCTCTTCTTCGACCACGGTGGGCTCCGTTCCGTGATCCGGGCAGTGCCCGTCAACGAGGTCCCTTTCCAGGCAGAAGTCTTCGCAACCCGAGCAGTAAAGGCCCCGATACTTGGCTCTGTAGACGTCATCGGGATTCAGACGCTTCCAGAACTCGAAGACTCCGAGGCGGTGCTTTTCCTCGGTAGTTCTGATGAAGTTATCGTGTGAGATGCAGAGGGCGCGGCATAGGGCTCGGAACGCCTCACTGTTCTGGTCCACGAGCTGTTGAGTGGAAACTCCACGTCCTCGGGCAGCCAGGACGTTCTTGAAGGCGTTCTCGTCCGTGCCGGTCTGGAAAAGCGTCTCATTGCCAATCAAGCGGCTGTAACGTGCAACGACGTCAGCCTGGACGATTTCAAGTGCATGCCCCACGTGAGGAGGGGCGTTGACGTACGGAATGGAAGTCGTCACGTAGGTCTTGCGCGTCATGGTTTCGTTCTCCTTAGTCCGCAAAAAGAAAAAGGCCCAAGGGCATATGGCTCTTGGGCCTGGATTCGCGTGGTTGTCGGCTCTCTGTCTACTTGCGCATGATGCCCGAGCCGGCAACACACCAGGCCCTGGGCATCATCATTCGTGATGCCTGGACAATTACGACCTGGCTGTTCCAGCTCGGCATGACGTAGCTCCTCTCTCAGCAGGATTATAGCCAAGAGCGGTGCCTACTTCAACACCGTCTGACTTGCCGCCGCCCTTCGGCCTGACATGCCGCTACTGTATCGACTCGAATAGCTCGGCGTACCCCGGGTGCGCCAGCTCGAGGCGCCGGGCCTCGGTCGCCGAGAACCAGCGAATCTGCGAGTGCTCTTGCCCCAAGACACTCGGGCCCTTCCCAGTCCATTCGGTAATCACATAGACGTGGTACTCCCGCTCGCCATATATGTCAGGCTGGGCTTCGGAGAGGACCCGGACCTTCCTGAATGTTATCGGAGTGACGTTGATTTCCTCCTGAACCTCACGCACGAGCGCTTGTGCAGGCTCCTCGTCAGCCAGACAATGTCCGCCAATGATGTCCCAGACATTCGGATAGAACTCCCGCTCAGCACGCCGTTTCCCTAAGAGCATCCGACCGTCCTTCACCAGGATTCCGCCCGCGCAGCGTTTCACTGATTCACCTTCCTCTCACCGTCATGACGAGCCGCCCGTCGGCAGCCTCGCCAGCATGTGGCTGCTCCAGCGCTCGAGAAGCTGAATGTAATGCAGTGGCCTCTCTGTGCGGTCCTGCTCGGACTTGTGCCAGTCCCGGACGACTTCGACCACCTCCCTGTCCAACGGATCGGAAAGGACTTTCAGCAAGTCCTCCTTCCGCCCGATGAACTCCCCCTCCTGCAGCAGCATCCACGCCTGGAGCGCGAAGAAGCAGTGCTTGAAGGGATACATCAGCCTGTGCACGGCCTGGCTCCGGTCATGCGGGTAGATCATGTAATGACGGGCCGCAATAAGGTTGTCACAGGCCTTCGTGCGTATGTCCTCTATTAGCTCGTGAGCCGTCGGCGGCCTTGCGATGCCATCGACGGAACCGTGCAGCACTTCGCGTCCGTAGAAGAACTGAACCTGTTCTCCCGGGTTCCATCGTTTGAGCTCATCGACAGAGATCAGGATGCCGCTGGCCACCTTCTGCGCATCCGGCATCTGTTCGATGATCTCGCGGCAGCAAGCCAGATCGGCGGGGTCGACCCGGTCCAGGACCACCGTAGTGTCGATGTCGCTGTCGGGTCTGCCTTCGCCCCGTGCCCAACTGCCGTGTTTGCCAACGTACACCAGCCGCTCGCCGAATTGCGTTCGCAGCGCCTGCACGAGCTTCTCCAGCCAACGGTCTACTGCCTCTTGATCCAGCATGGGGTCTCCAGTTCGCTGAACGCAAGCCGAGGGACTAAGAGGTCTCGCTCAAGTCTCTTACTGTTTCCTCACGACGACCGAGGACGAACCATGAAGCTCGCGAAGCTGACAAAGAGCACGAAGAACAGCAGCAAGACCTTTGTGGGGCGTCTTCCTCTTTGCCGTTCTTCGTGTCCTTCCTGCCCTTCGTGGTGATGGAAACGTTGGACGACTCTTGCCGTTCCGCTTAGATGTCCTGGGACTCCGCTCGAGAAGCGGCCCACTGACCTCCCCGGATGCGCGACGCATCCCGGTTCGGTATCACCCCCGCTGGCCGGTTCTATTGCCTGCGACGGCTCTCCCAGCCGGGCTCGAAGAGGCGGATGAATTTGTCGCGGCCGTAGGGATGCTTCGCCGCTTCTTCCTCGTTGAGTTCGACGCCGATGCCGGGCGCGTCTGAGGGCTCGATGTAGCCGCCGTCCACCTTCGGCACCCCCGGGAGCACGTCGCGCGCCCAGGGCTCCAGGAAATCGTCAAAGCACTCCTGGATCATGAAGTTCGGCATGGCGGCGTGCAGATGCGCGTTGAGGGCGGTGCACAGCGGACTCTGCGCCTGGTGACACGCGACAACGGCGCTATGCGCTTGTGCCAGCGCCGCCACCTTCATCACTCCCCCCACCCCACCGCACCCCAGGGGCTCGGGCTGGACGATGGAGACCGCCCTTGGGGCCAACAGTTCGGCGAACTCACTCAGGTGGCGAAGACGCTCGCCGCTGGCCACCGGCACGGGGACGGCCCGGGCCACCTCCGTGGTGGCCCTGACGTCCAGGGAGTCCACCGGCGTCTCGAACCATGCGGGGCGGAACTCGGCCAGCGCCCGCCCGATGCGGATCGCCGTGCTTACGGCGAACCGATCGTGCCCCTCGACAAGGATGTCCACTTCGTCTCCCACCGCCTCACGCACCGCGCCCACAAGGGACAGCGACAGCTTCTCTTCGGCGGGATCGAGGTTGAGGTACGCAGCCCCGAAGGGATCGAACTTCAAGGCCGTGTAGCCCATCTCCTTCACCGCCGACGCCCGCTCGGCAAAGGCCGACGGGTCCCGGGGACACGTATACCAGCCGTTCGCGTAGACACGCAGCCGCGGCCGCAGCTTCCCGCCGAGCAGCCGCCACAGAGGAGCGTCCAGGCACTTGCCGAGTATGTCCCAGCAGGCGATCTCGATGGCGCAAACGCCCGCCGTGTTCTCCAGGAACAGGCCCTTGAACATCTTGTCATAGACGCGTGCCGGCTCCCGCGGGTCCATTCCGATGACGAAGCGGGTAAGCTCCTCGATCTCCGCAGCCGCCGCTTTGCCCGTCAGACCGCTCGCCTCGCCCAGCCCCGTGACGCCTTCGTCGGTCTCCACGCGGGCGATGACCCAGTTCTTCCACGGGTTGCCGATTATGAAGGTGCTGATGCGTGTGATTTCCACGTTCGCTCCTTTGGGAATCGGGTTGGCAGACGCCGCCCCTAGCGCACGACGCGGCCGGCGCCGGAGCCCCCCATCAACGCCTCCACCTCCGCCCGACTGGAGAAGTTCGTGTCGCCGGAGATAGAGTGCGCCAGGCACGAGGCGGCCGTCGCGAATGAGACAGCCGTCGCGGGGTCGGACAGCTCCGGCGTGGTGAACGCGTAGATGAGGCCGGCGGCAAACGAATCGCCGGCACCCACCCGGTCCACGATGTTCCTGATGGCGTAGGGTTCGTAGCGGCCGTCCCGGGTCGGCGCGAAATAGGCTGCGTCGTCGGCCGCATCGGCGGCCGCATCGTAGAGCATGGCGCCCCAGTTGTTGTGCGAGGCGGAGATGCTCTCGCGCAGCGTGATGCCGACCTTCGTCACGTTCGGGAACTGAGCCACGATCGCCCGGGCGACCTCCGGGTAACGATCAACCGCCAGCTTCCCCGCTGCCACGTCCGTGTCCTCGGCCTTTATGGACAGCACGTCGGCCGCGTCTTCCTCGTTGGCTATGACCAGGTCAACGAAGGGGAGCACCTGGCGCATTGTCCGCTCGGCCAGCTCACGAGGCGGCGCGTCCGGATCCCACCGCCAGAGCTTCTTTCGGAAGTTCAGGTCGCAGGAGACGGTCAGCCCCCGATCCCTGGCCTCTTTCAGCGCGGCAAGGGCAGCCTCGGCGGCCAGCCGGGAGATGGCCGGCGTGATGCCACTGACGTGAAACCAGTCGGCGTCCGCGAATATGTCCTTCCAACCGTAAGCGTCTGCGGGCGTTCGGGAAATGGCCGATCCCTCGCGGTCATAGATCACCTGGCTCGGCCGCTGGTTCGCCCCGGTCTCCAGAAAATACAGGCCCAGGCGGCCCTCGTCCGTGCGCAGCACGCGCGAGGTATCTATGCCGAGGCCCCGCAGTGCGCAGACGCAGGCGTCCGCAACGGCGTTCTTGGGAAGGGCCGTCACGAAACACGCCCGGCCGCCAAACATAGCCACAGAAGCCGCCACGTTCGCCTCCGAACCCGCGAACGTCACCTCAAGCTGCCCGGGCATGGCCTGGCGGAACCGCAGGAACCCCGGGGGCGTCAGCCGACCCATGATCTCGCCGAACGTAACCACTTTGCTCACAGCGTCAACTCCCCTCCAAAAAAGCCCTGGCAAAAAGGATTCACCGCCGAGAACGCCGAGGACGAGACCCCCCCTATCGCCTTGTCTCCCGAAATCCCTCTGCGCGCTCCGCGAACTCTGCGGTTCATTCTGTCAAGGCTTCTAACGGAACACTTACAGACCCGCTACGGCGATCGTTCACCCGCCGCCCCTCGCC
>SDBU01008442.1_pt1 | contig 11719 bp, 14 predicted proteins | sample 2277071 | NCBI WGS metagenome assembly SDBU01 (sample SAMN10397929, study PRJNA504765) | marine sediment metagenome | isolation source: marine sediment core GS08_GC12, 126 cmbsf | place: Arctic Ocean: Gakkel Ridge, Loki's castle | collected 2008 | reverse complement strand
CGTGATAATTGAGACAAGGCGCCCATACATAAACCAGGATCATAATACGATAGCTCCGAACAAGAAGGTGGTGGAATAGTTTGGTCGACGCGAACCTAGCTCTCTTTGCGAAGTTTGAGGTAGGGCAAGGCTCAGCTGACCTCTACGCGAAGTTCACGGTCAGGCAAACCGACACCGCAGACCTATTCGCCTACTTCACGGTAAGGCAGCCCGGTACGCAGGATCTCTTCACAGAGCTCATCGTCAGGCAGCCCGGTACACAGGACCTCTTCAGTGAGCTCGTTGTTAGGCAGCCGGGTTCAGCAAGTCTCTACGCCAGGTTCGAGGCACAGGCCACCCAGAATCTGTTCGCGGAGTTCATTGCCAGGCAGCCAGGTACACAGGACCTCTTCACAGAGCTCACTGTCAGGCAGCCGGGCTCAGCTGAATTGAAAGCAATCTTCGAGGTGGGTCAGGATTCAGCCAATCTTCTCGCGGCGTTCATTGTGCAGCAGACCGGTACACAGGACCTCTTCACAGAGATCGTGATACGGCATAGTGCAAGCGTAGACCTCACCATGGAGTTCACCCTGTCCCCTGTGTTCTCAGGTACACCTCAGAACCTGTTCTCTAAATTCTTTGTAGGGTCAGAGGGTACCCGAGACCTGTACGCGAAATTCACAACGCAGGTCACCAAGAACCTGAAGGCAGTATTTGTGGTAAGGCATGAAGCCGTCGGCGACATCTTCGTAAAGTTCAAGGTCATGGTCTTCTTCGGGGAAGGGTGGGCAGATAAGAAAGCAGTATTCCTGCTGAGGCATAGTGCTTACAACGAACTATTCTCCGAATTAATAATCAGGAACATCGGTGACGCGGACCTCAAAGGAATTCTCATCGTACGTCATTCTGCTGCAGTAGAGCTCTTCGCAGAGACAGTAATCCGGCAGTCAGCTACGGCTGAACTAGCCGCCGAGCTTGTTGTCAGACATTCGGCTTCTGCGGATTTGAAAGGTGTAACCATTATCCGTCACTCCAGTGCAGTAGAGCTTTACGCCAAAATGGAGATCGAGCCAGTTGCAGATCTCTTCGCTGATCTCATCGTCAGACATACCACGACCAAGGATCTGAAAACCTTCCTGTATGTGAGGCACCCGGTCTGGATGTGGACAACTAGGCGGTATATCAACGGCGTCGTGGATGCAGCTGAGACCTTGATCGGGGACGCGAAACTTGAGTACGTTATCGAAGGCGTCATGGAGGACATTCAGGGGTACATGGAGGCCAACGAGCTCACCGATATCTATGCAGCCTGGGCTGATATCACACTGGTCCCCGTGCTAATTCGTAGAGCAACAACCTACGGCACCGTCGCAGCTCTCTACGCGCGTCACAGCAAGACCTTCAGGAGCAGGGTTCTTCCCACAGTTGCCCCGGTGACAGTCACCACGCTAGGTGATGATGAAAGGGCCATGCAGTATTGGCAGGATAAAATGGATACAGCTATGGCGAACTACATGTCAACGATAAAGGTTCCCGTGCTATGGACCAGTACAGCAGATGAGGAGCCCGTGTTCACCATGGCGGATATTCCCGTTTCCCAGTGGGATCCGTCAACTGACCTGCAGGAATGGCATGCCTGGCTTAACCAGAGGGAGTCCTAATGGCGTCGATAGAAGTCAAAACCCGTGGTCTCACCCAGATGAAGACCTTCGCCTCAGCAGCCCAAAACATACCTGAATGGGCTTTTCCAATCATCGTCGAAGAGATGAGGGTGATTGGTATAGCTGCAGGTAAAACCAGTATCAAGGAAACCACGGGCGGGGGAAAATACGGGAGTATGACTACAACGGGAAAACTGCATGATACCTTCATGGGCGTGACTCATAAAATCAATAAAGCACACTCCGCGGTTGAAATCGGAAGCCCCCAGGAATACGCACAGTACGCCGCCGTGGACACCGGCCCCGTGACTCAGTATCAGCGGGTTCAGATTATTCCACACCCGGTACGCGATGGCTATGTTCCAGGAGGCGGCTGGGTTTTCATCGGAATCCGACCCATGATTAAGGGACATCCTTTCATGCAGGCAGTATCAGATAAGATTGAGACTGAGTTGAACCCCGTAATCTCCCGTGTATTGAGTCAAGGATGGAATAACGCAGCACAGAAAGGAAGAGGAGCGCCGCCAACACCATGAGTGACCCATATGTAAAGCTAGCAGACCTCTTCGAGCCGATCATCGCGGCTTTCAAACAAGAATTAGAGGAAATGGATGAATTCGATAGAATCAGTGAAGGCGAAGAGCTCTACGAACTGATGGCCAAGGAAGCATGGGTGATTCCAGGAAGAGACCGCATCGAATCGGCCGGCAATCATATGCTCAGACATTTCCTTGACATGAACGTGATCATCTTCAACGGGGATCCTGAAACCGGAGTCCAGGCAGAGCTTAGAGCGCTTTCGGAAGCAGCATATGACGTGCTTATGGCGGATATTACACATGACGGCACATGCCACTGGGCATTCCCGACCCTGTTCCACCCAGGCTACGTGCAGATAGGGGGCGCCACAGTGGTAGGTGTGTTGATCCAGTTCACAGCGCACTTTGAGCAATTCTATCCCCTGCCTTCCTAAACTGTTTTAAACTTCCAAACAGTTTCTACCATTAAGGAGAAACAATATGTCGATCCAAGGCGGCTATGAAACCAATGTTTACCAGAGTCAAACCAAGGCTGGTAACGCCAGTCACGTTGGCATAACTACTCGGATATCCCCCGTAGTTGAGCCGAATAACATTGACGCCCGCGGAACAGGTCGCAGGGGACTCTATAATGTTCTACTCGGGATGATCGAGCCTCAAATCACTCTCGAAATGAATCTTAACGACAAAGCTTTTCTCACCGATTACCAAGATGGCCAGACGGCTATTCCTTTCCTTCACTTGAAGACGGGATCCATCGGCGTCACATACACAAACGCCTATGTCAACAGGGTTTCAGTCACATCAAGACATAACGAAGCCCTCGCAGTCACAGTTGAAATCTGGGCAGAGGAAGGCGAAGCATTAGCAGCCGCGACCTTCGGGAGCCCAAGTGTTGTGCCTTACAGATGGCTTGATACTACGCTCCTTCTGGATGCAACGCCTGAAACTCAGTGGTGGGAATGGAGGTACGACATCAACAACAACCTTCAACGGCTAGGTGATGTCGATTCCGGTGGAACTAGAGAGATCGTTGCTCGTCATAGAAACGTTTCAGGATCGCTTGTCAAGGACCTTCGAAGCTGGAGTGAGTTCATCACCATGATGGATACCTCGTCAGAAGATGGCCTTGTTGCATTCCTGATGACGATTGACGGCGTAGCGGTAATCAACTCTGATGGAAGGTGGGGTAGAATCGAAGCGCCCACGGGCCCCGAAGATCTGATCGCAAAACGTTTTCCCTTCACACTGCTAGATGTAAGTTGATAGCAAATGTCTACACTAGAGAGGGAGAAAACGGTTGAGATAACCGCGGAAAACGCACCATATGCACCAGCTGAAGAGCTGGGGACATACAAATTGAAGCGATGGACCTGGTATGAGAAACAGGTGTGCATGTCGAGGGCAACCACCATACTTGATGCCAAGCTAGGTCTGGTTAACACGCCAATGCAGGACTTCAACACTCATATGGTGATGATGTGTCTAACTGAGTCACCGCTGGAGCTGAGCGGGGACCCAGAGCTGGACTTTGAGAGGTTCAAGACGCTGGATGTCGATATCGGGGACACACTCTTCAAGGCAGCACAGGGCCTCAACAGTTTCACCAAGGAAGAAAAGGCGGATTTTTGAGGGCCGCCCGGCTCTTCAAAAGTCATCCTTGGGTGACATTGCACTGGGCATGTGTGCGACTTTCAAGTTTCCCCGACCCGAGTAAACCAGTGTGGGATCAGGACATGAAGATATTGGATATACTGATGGCGGTGGACCAGGAGATGAATAGGAAATGAGCGCTGGCGGATCAATGCGTTTTAGTGGATACTTTGACTTCTACTTCAACTCCATTCAAACCGGTGGGGACGTTACCCAGAATATCCAGATCATAGATAACCGTGTCCAGAATTTCACGCAGAACATGCAGAGAAGCACCTCGATGGCAGCTAATTACAGCAGCGGGCTCAGGCGTTTAGCGCTTGATCTCAGGTTGATGTCAAGCGGAATTCGTCAAGTGGTATCCACTCTGAATCTTCAGGATACTGTTGTAGGTAAAGCAGCTGACGGAATCACTATTTTAGCAAGCAGCGCCGTTGTAGCCATCTCAACTTTCAATGCCTGGACTCGGATTAATACTCAGTTCAGCGGCCAGATTCTCGGGGCAACCATGCAGGCCATAGTGACTCTTACCCCGGTTATCGCGTTCCTTGCAGCGAATATGCTTCCATTGATCGTCATCGTTGCATTACTTGCCGCTGGATTTGTTGCTATCAACTATGTTTGGGGGCAGACATCAGGTATCACCCGTTACCGGGAATCCATAAAAAGTCTCGAAGACGATGTTGAGAGTTTAGAGAGTTCACTACGTTCTCTGAGACTCGAACAGGGCCAGCTAGGGGTTCAGAGCGCTGCCTTAGCAGCTGAGCAGGCAGGGTTGGATGCCCAGATGGCTATGGGCGCCATTTCCGCGGGGGCGTACGCGGAGCAGAGCGAGATCTTAGATGCGAATAGAAGTGCACTTGGGGCCCAAACCGCTGAGTTAGCTTTCAATGAATCGTATTACCAGAGTCAGGTTGATCAAAGCAAAGCGTCGATCGAGGACTATAACCAAGTTATCGAAGACACAAATGACACGGCACGGGAGAACCTGCTGAGTACTTTTGACGTTGGAGGCCAATCTGCGGCTGGGTTTGAGTTTGGAAAACAGATCCGTACTTATTTTCAAAGCTTGCTGGGCTTCGAGTCTGGAGGCGTTGTGTCTGCAACTGGCCCGATTATGGCTCACGCAGGAGAACAACTTATTCCTGCAGGGGAGGGTGGCGGCGGAGTTAGCCTCACAATCAGCCTTGAAGGCGCTCATATCTACGGTAGGGAAGGCATGGAACAAGCGTTAGAGGTCGGCGGAGCGAAACTGAAGAAGCAGCTTGAATACATGCGCAGACCTAGAGCGAGGTGGTAACTCTTGGCTATCCCTGTCCCAACTAATCTCACCATTGATATTCAGAAAGCCTTCAATGGCCCCGACTCAGGGCCCACTTACGACTCCACCACACGTTGCTACATTGACCCGATCAACATAGCGCATGAAGTTCTCTACCGCGTAACTGGAGTATTGACAAGCGGGGGCAGTCCTGTTCCCTACAAATTAATCACTATCACGTATAATGCAAGTTCATTCGGGTTCTTTTACACAGATGTTAATGGTCTGTATTCCCTTGATGCTCGAGTCCGGGATACGCCTGGGCCTTACGTCATGACCGCGACTTTCGCAGGAGATGCAGGGTACCTTACAAGTAACGCTACAAAGAACTTCACCCTCAAACTGATTCCGACCAGCATAGACGGTGTCAGCATCCCCTCCGAGTTCCCTGAGGATCAATACCTCATAGTGAAAGGAACAATCACCGTGAATTGGGCTGAATGGTACTGGGATGGTCTTCCACTACCCAATATGGACGTCCACTTGAAGATCGACGGCTCAACCGAGCAAACAGATACAACGGACTCCGAAGGAAAATTCAAGTTCTATTACACGTGGGCAGCCGCTACCGCGGTCACTGTGCAAGTAGTAGCCGACGACGGTCCTCTGATCCCCGAGCCCTACTACGAAGGGGGCTCATCCTCAGTTGAATCTTTGAGCATCGTCAATCACTGGTACCCCCAACCTGAGGAGGTTGAAACCGATTGTTATGCATGGGTTCTATGCATTGACCCTAACGGGGTTCGAGCTGGACCAATGTACTATATCCTCGATGATGCAAGCGTTAAGCCAGGGATAACTGATAAGACAGGAGCCTTCGCAGGGCAGCTCAACGACAACTACAAAATCAGGCCAGCTGACGACTTCATCCAGTATGATATGTACCTTCTCGGCGATAACAAAGAGTTCATTCTTGACCAGGACGAATTTTGGGTTGGATTACAGAGAGGCCCACAGACGAAGCGCTATGACCCTGAAAACTATTCCTGGAACCCAAGCGGCGGAACTGACGGAAAGGGCGCAGGGATTCACTGGTTAATGGGTGGGTACATTTCGAAGAGGTACTACATCCGAGGCGCGAAGAAAAGAGTGACGGCCCTCCTTATCGGGAAAGGCTATCTTGATGTCTGGAAGGATCAGATGTTCGGCACAGATGAGATTCCGAGAGACTACACGGAGCCCACCTCCTTAGATGTAATAGTCAACGACGTGTTCGCGGACGTCAACGCGAAGCAGGCAGAGGATTACAAGTATACGACGCACCCAACCTACTGGCAAACAACTACGACCACGTTAACCATCAACGCATCCTACGGCGCTACGCTCCTGGAGGTAGCCGACGTCACCCATTTCAATATCGGCGATATTATCAAGATATCTGACGCCGCGGGCTCCGAGGAGCTTGAGATAACAGGTATTACTGACAACATTTACCTGCAGCAGCTCGACGTCCAATCTTACCCGACGGTGGATCCTTTTAATCCAGGCGTCCAGAGTATTTTAGGGTACGATAAAGCCACGGCAACGGTTTCCCCTCAAAGTGGGTTGATGAGTATTTTCTGGCAGAGGGTCTTCGTAGATGACAACTCGTTTGATATAATGCAGGAAATGTGCCAGGAAGCGATCTATGAGTTCCGGATTAATTATTTGAAACAAGTTATGTTCTACCCCAAGAGCACCCCTCCACAGGCCACGAACAGGGACATCCGGTATAACACGAACATCAGATCTGTTCCTGAGATCGTTATGGGGGACACCGAGAACATCATCACAGATGTAGTTGTCAGAGATGGGTTGCCTACCACGTACCCGGACAACATCAACCTATGGGCTAGTGTTCCCACTTACTGGTATGAGATAGGGAACTCAGGGATTAGAGCCTACAGCAACGTACTCGGGCCTGCACCGGCTAACCCCGTTACAGAGGCTTACACCGATTCCTCACTTGTTTTTGACGATGAAAATAAATCAGGCTTGTGTTGGCAACATGAAGGGGCTCAAATCGATTTCCTGCTGCACTTCGGGTACCGTCTGGTTGACAGCGTATTAGGCGGTGGGGCTACCCCTGTCTCAGCTGACATGAGCCTTGACCTCCGCAGGTATCGAAGACTCAAATGGAAATGGAGGCATCTTACCTGGAATGGCGTAAAACCTGACCACGTTACGGCCGCTGCCACCGATAATATCTACGCTATGCAGCTCCACACAGCTCTAAATGATGTCTTCATATTCTATTTCGGGGAAGGAACGCAGGAGGACTTAGGGCTTTCAAACAATGATCTCATTGAAGCAACGCCCAGCACCATCGGGGTTCCTCAGGACACTGGCTGGACTCTCATAGACCTGGAGCTACCTGAACCTGACGATGACGGGAGCATCAGTTTCATTAATCTCGCCCAGATGAAGGGATGGATTGTCGTGGGGAATCCTGATCCCCTCGACATCAACTGGATATCTTTCTTTGTGCGTGCCCCGGAAACCGCGCCAAACAGCGGCTACGCTAGGGCCTCACCGAAAACCCTAGTAGCCGTGAACCCCGCAGCGGGGGCTCTCCATGTCCAAGTTACCGCCCCTGAGAACCTTGCAGGGTTCCAGACCGGCTCGCAGACCCATGAATTAGTTATGCGTCGGCCAATCGATGCCGAGATAGACGGGGAGGGTGTTCAGCTACGGGTAATCTACCCGAGAAGTGCTCCTGCTACTGAGAACCTCCGTCTGGAAGCTCCCCTAATCACGAGTAAAAGCACAGGGGACCCGCTGCGGGTGCTCGCCGGTAAAACCTTCGGGTTCAGCCAGCTTCGCTTTGAGCGTGACTTCAAGGGTGTAGGAGAAAACATCTCCTTAGGGCCTAAACGCTATCGGATTTACAGGGAAGAGGAGTTCGTTTTCCAGAGCCAGGCAACCTCCAAAGTCGATGAAATCTTGAACGTGGAGGGCACGCCCCGTAAATGGGTGAAAGTTATCATCGACGGCGATCCTGAGAAAGAAGTTGGAACAAGCGTCAAAATCTACCTGGACCCCAACCATAACGCCGTGTTCCAGAACATCACCATGCTGGTCGATGACGTTGAATATGCTTTAAACGCTGTAAATTTAGAGACTACATTGGTGCTTACTCCGTTGACGATATCCCCTAAGGCTCGTGAAGTTAACGAGTATAACGTAGCGGATAGAGCTAATCTGGCTAGTCGAAGGAGAAATAACCGAGATAGGACCAACTTCATCGAGAAACGTGGCGGAGGTGCCGGGGTACGCTGACAGCTATTTCCGGTACTTCAGGGAAAGACCCCCTGGTTCCCGATGAACTCTGGATGACGAAGTTCAAGCTCTGGTCAAGCATGCAAAAAGGCTGCCTAGCTGCACGTGGACCTAACGGAATCTACTGTTCCTGGGAGGGCCGTAACTGCGGGTACACTCATTGTCCACGCAGGATCTTCGAAGAAGTAAGTATTGACCCGGACTCTATACCTCAGCCTAAGCCGAAGATCAGAACCCAGATACAGGTGCTGCAAAATACGAGCAAAGAGCAGCGGGAATTGATCGATAAGCTAAATTTGAGAATTGAAACATTAGAAAAAAGTGAGAATTAGTGGGCTCTAGGAGCCACTTTTGTTCTGTTTCCGACCTTGAGGAACTCTGTCTCAGCGTTCTTGATGTACAGAGTTTTCATCGCTAGGGTGTCCAAGGGTGGTAAACCTCCCCATTTGGAGTGGATGCAGATTTTCTCCGCGAGCTGGTCGTTTACGTACCGTTCAACTCTCTCCTGGTCGGTGACTTTCACGATGTAGTACACCTCAGGGTGGGTTGGGCTCGATATCTTGCAGTGGCCATGCTCGTCGAAGAACTTCATTTCCTCTGGGCTTAGGCAGCTCTCTAGGAATTGGAGGCTCTTGTTTGCGATCTTGTCCAGCAGCTCGGGAGTCATGGGTGGGATTTCATCTATTCCCCACCGGTCCCGCATTCTTTGCTTCACCTGCTCTCGTGTCTCAGGTTCGAAGGCTTCCATGCGTTCTCTAAACCTGATGCGCCTCTCTTCGAGTTCTTCGATTTTCCGCGGATCCCATGGAGGTATCTGTCCGGTGTCCTTCATCATCTTCTTCTGCAGTCGATGATTCATGCGTAGGAACGCGTAGTCGTGCCCGATCTTCTCCAGCCACTTCATGAATGACTCCGGGGCCACCTCTTGCATTTCAGCGATAGGCCCAAAGTTCACTGTGAAGTTGTGGATGTGATCATAGTTCGGGTAGTTGTCTGGTAGGGTTCCTACCCATGTGTAGTAGAAGTTGAATGTCTTGACATCGTTACCTGCTGTGCTGGCGTGCCACTGTGTGTCGTTGGCGTTGAGCGTGACTGTTACCCAGCTCCGGTGTTGGTCTCCCCACTGTACTCGGTGAGGCCAGTCAACTGTGTTCACTTGGAACTGTGCATGCTCGTCGCGGACGACGACGATCTTCTGCCCCTCTTGATTGGCGGGGATAACTTCAGGTATCCACTCATAGCCGTCGAAGATTGAGCTTTCGAGACCAGTCCATGCTACAACATAGTTACCATCGCCTGCGGTTGTGGCGCTCTGATCGTGCCAAGTTGTAACTGTGCCGTTATCCGTGGTCATGGCGTGCATCCAGCTCAATTTGCTACCTCCGCTTGTCCTTTCACGTAATAGACATCCACGATGATTGTTTCAAGGTCATCAGTTTCTTCGTTGTATTGAGTCTTTTGAACTCGTCTTGTCCCAAATTTGGGGGCGCAGACATCTACCCTGGTCTGATCGTTGAGCCAGGCTTCCACTTCCTCTGGAGTATCAAACTCTTTCAAGTAATGCGGGACGTAGCTCATGGTGCTTTCCCCCTCATGGCTCCGCATTTGACACATTTATTGACATAACAGTATTCCCCAGGGTCATAGACTTTTTCGGTTTCATCTATTCCGCAGCTGCATACTCCGTGAAGATCGGCTACAGTGACGCCGTGTAGGTCCATCATGTGATCTTCCTCGGTGTATCCGTGTTTAGCCCACTCAGGGTTATACTCCGGTGGGACGTTCATCCTTCGAGCCTCCCTAATACGTCAAAACCAAGGCATTTCCAGAATCTTACAACTTCCTTTGAAGGCGTAAAGTAATCCGAGTCAAAGATTATTGTCCCTTCTTCGGGGTCAAAAGTGATTGTTCCATTATGTTCATCTTTACCACTGGCGCTGACATCCTTGAGTTTAAAGAAATTCATGACGTCCTCCGCGTGTCCTCCCCATCGACGTTCGCCGTGTGGGGTTTTCACTTTGATTACTATGCCTCCTATTGTTGTTCGACCTCCCTGGTCATTACCTGCACTAAGTTAGCTGAATCCCCGTCCCATTGATGACTGACATGAAGCACCTCGACCGTATCGCCACAATCGAGTACTATCGTGTCGCCTACCATTGGCGCTACTTCTCGTTCCATTCTGTCAATGTGTTCCCAATTCTGGCTAGCTGGATCATATCGCAGAGGCAGATCGCTGAGCTCTATGTTTCTACACATCGAGAAAATCTCGTTGAAGTCTTTATGAACTTCTGATTCTGGGGCCCCCATTGACGTAATTAGCCACTTCTGACAGATACCCTTGATGGCTGTTATGCGCTCCGTTAGCTGTGACTCGTTTTTCGTCTTGAATAAAGATACTTCGATCATTGTCCGTCCTCCGTGTACTCATATCCGTGTTTGGGGCAGTATTTTTTGTCGTTGGGCGCGGTTCTAATTCCTCTGTTACAATGACAGTGTTCATCGAACCCTGGCTCGGGCTCTGTTGGATCTGCGGTTTCTGGACCCTCAAGACCCATAGAGCCGTATTCCTCCAGGACAGTGAGCGCCTGCCATTTGAGTTGCGCACTCATCTTGCTGCAAAGTTTACTGAAATCCATGTCCTTTGTGAAATGACTTGATAAACTGCCGGGCCGCTTATCCGTTTCATCGATCAATGCCTGGATCTCAGGCCACGTCAGTAACAGCATATAATGGGGCTCTTCTGTGATGGTGTGCTTCACCTTCTCGGCAAACTCTGCACCATCCTTGATTTGTTTGAACACATTCGTGAATGAAAAGCCCTCGACAGTCATGCTCTTCGAGTGTCCCTTTTTTCCCTTGGGGAAGATCCGGGTCACGGTGATCTGCACCTTCATTGTCCGGCCTCCCGTTTCTTGAACCAACCCAAGAACTGATTCAGTAACTTCCTCCAGCTCTTCTTCGGGTCAACATCTTCCTCCATGAAGAATTGGTCAACCAGATCCGGGAGCTCACCCATCCTGATGGTGACGATTATCTCGTCTTCCCATCCACAGTGAGGGCAGTATAGGGGGCGCTGTGTGCTATCCTCATCCATCTGCTCACCTTTCATCGGTTTAGATCGATCTATTGGGGTGTCATCTGAAAGCGAATCGTTCTGTGACTTTCTTCTGTTAAAGAGAATCCTTCCAGGGGTGTTCGGCTTTTTCGTGTAATCTATCTGACCGGGGATCGAGTAATGCGGTTTAGAGTGGTCTTTCGCACAAACGGGGCAGACGAAGCCCTTGGGTGGGTACTGCTGAATTAAT
>SDBU01008441.1_pt1 | contig 11720 bp, 4 predicted proteins | sample 2277071 | NCBI WGS metagenome assembly SDBU01 (sample SAMN10397929, study PRJNA504765) | marine sediment metagenome | isolation source: marine sediment core GS08_GC12, 126 cmbsf | place: Arctic Ocean: Gakkel Ridge, Loki's castle | collected 2008 | reverse complement strand
TGAGCCGACATCGAGGTGCCAAACCCCCTCGTCGATATGGACTCTCGGAGGAGATCAGCCTGTTATCCCCGGAGTACCTTTTATCCGTTGAGCGACGGCGTTTCCATACACAACCGCCGGATCACTAAGACCTGCTTTCGCATCTGCTCGACCTGTATGTCTCGCAGTTAAGCTCCCTTATACCTTTGCGCTCTAAAGCCGATTACCATACGGCTTGAGGGAACCTTTGTACGCCTCCGTTACATTTTGGGAGGCAACCGCCCCAGTTAAACTACCCGCCTGACACTGTTCTTAGACCTGGTTCAAGGCCCGAAGTTAGACATCCAATGACACAAGGGTGGTATTTCACCGGTGACTCCACCGACACTAGCGTGCCAGCTTCAAAGTCTCCCACCTATGCTACACATGCAACACCAAACACCAATGTCAGGTTATAGTAAAGGTTCACGGGGTCTTTCCGTCCCGATACGGGTAAACGGCATCTTCACCGCTGCTACAGTTTCGCCGGGCCTCATGTTGAGACAGTGCCACAATTGTTATACCATTCGTGCAGGTCGGAATTTACCCGACAAGGAATTTCGCTACCTTAGGACCGTTATAGTTACGGCCGCCGTTTACTGGGGCTTCAATTCAGTGCTTCTCCCGCTGAAGCGGGATGACACCTCCTTTTAACCTTCCAGCACCGGGCAGGTATCAGTCCCTATACGTCGTCTTTTGAGACTTGGCAGAGACATGTGTTTTTAGTAAACAGTCATCGCGGCCTATTCACTGCGGCCACTTTCGGCTCCGTGCGCAGGCACATCACCTACCGGTGGCACCCCTTCTCCCGAAGTTACGGGGTGAATTTGCCGAGTTCCTTAACATGAGTTAACCCGAGCACCTTAGGATACTCTCCTCGCCTACCTGTGGCGGATTACGGTACGGATTGCAGAGCAACTAGCATAGAGGTTTTTCTTGGCAGCATGATTACGGTCAGTTCTGGTCTAGGACCACCCCATCACCTCTCGGTGTTAGGACCGTGGATTTGCCTGCGGTCCCCACCTACGGGCTTAGACCGGCACAACCATTCGCCGGCTGACCTTCACTTCTGCGTCACCCCATAGCTTAAAACGCAACTCTACAAGTACAGGAATTTTAACCTGTTTCCCATCGGCTACGCCTTTCGACCTCGCCTTAGGACCCGACTAACCCTGGGAGGTTTAGCCTTCCCCAGGAAACCTTAGGCTTACGGTGAGCAGGTTTCTAGTCCTGCTTTATCGCTACTCGTTCCGGCATAATCTCTTCTCTGACGTCCAGTCGGCCTTACGACCGGCCTTTAACCGTCAGAGAACGCTCCCCTACCGCTGATACCGAAGTATCAACCCATAGCTTCGGTGCCATGCATAGTCCCTTAAATTATCGGCGCGAAATCACTGGACTAGTGAGCTGTTACGCACTCTTTAAATGATGGCTGCTTCTGAGCCAACATCCTAGCTGTATGAGTAATTTCACATCCTTTACCACTTAGCATGACTTGGGGACCTTAGCTGATGGTCTGGGTTGTTTCCCTCTCGGCGATGAAGCTTATCCCCCACCGCCTGACTCCCGGAGACCATTTTACGGCATTCGGAGTTTGGTTGGGTTTGGTAGCCTTGTAGGGCCCCTAGCCCATCCAGTGCTCTACCTCCGTAAAACTGAAATCCGAGGCTAACCCTAAAGTTATTTCGGGGAGAACCAGCTATTGCCAGGTTTGATTGGCCTTTCACCCCTAGGTACAGCTCATCCCCCAGTTTTTCAACACTGGTGGGTTCGGACCTCCGGTCCGTTTTACCGAACTTTCATCCTGGCCATACCTAGATCACCTGGTTTCGGGTTTACGCCCTGCCACTGAGTCGCCCTATTCAGACTCGCTTTCGCTACGGATACGCCAGAGTTTAGCTTATCCTTGCGACAGAGCAGTAACTCGCCGGATCATTATTCAATAGGCACGCCGTCAGTCCGGAGACTCCGAAGAATCTCCATTCCTCCGACCGCTTGTAGGCACACGGTTTCAGGTACTATTTCACTCCCCTCCCGGGGTACTTTTCACCTTTCCCTCACGGTACTAGTTCGCTATCGGTCACAGAGTAGTATTTAGCCTTACCAGATGGTCCTGGCAGATTCAAACAGGATTTCTCGTGTCCCGCCTTACTTGGGAGACCCGACGAGAGCCACATGCATTTCGATTACGGGGCTATCACCTTCTCTGGCAGATCTTTCCAGATCATTCGTCTATACATGTAGTTGGTAACTCTCTGGTCCGTCTGTCATCGGACCGGTCAGTTCCCACGACCCCGGTAGCACAACGCTGACAGGCTTTAGCGTGCAAACCGGTTTAGGCTGTTCCCCGTTCGCTCGCCGCTACTTAGGGAATCACTATTGTTTTCTATTCCTGCAGGTACTAAGATGTTTCAATTTCCTGCGTTCGCCTCGTACGCCTATGTATTCAGCGCACGATGACCGGGCATGACCCCGGCCGGGTTTCCCCATTCGGACATCTCCGTCTCAAAGATTGTTTGCATCTAAACGAAGCTTATCGCAGCTTACCACGTCCTTCATCGCCTCTCTGTGCCAAGGCATCCACCGAGTGCCCTTAGTAGCTTAACCGAAATATTAAAACCTAAGAGCATCCACTGTTGCTGCTTGGTGAACACAGCCTGTTGGAAGATACGTATTACGTACCTTCATAACATTATGAAGTTGTCAAAGAACAGCGGGCCTCAATCGGCCACTATAGTCAATAACGACTATTCGCTTTGTATCGTTCACTGGAGATGACCGGGATCGAACCGATGACCTGTGGCTTGCAAAGCCACCGCTCTCCCAACTGAGCTACATCCCCTGAATTTGCCCAATAAATTGGGCCTAGGTGGAGTTGAACCACCGACCTCGCGCTTATCAGGCGCGCGCTCTAACCAACTGAGCTATAGGCCCCAACTGGTTTGCATATTTACTCGCCCGACAGGCGAGAGTACAATTATTTTTAATAGCCACCCGGGCAAGAGAAGCCTGGTTTTGAATAATGTCGATCGACTTAGATATGAGTGGGTTGGCAGGGCCAACTCACCGCACACCGTGCTCCTTAGAAAGGAGGTGATCCAGCCACAGCTTCCGCTACGGCTACCTTGTTACGACTTAGCCCCAGTCACCAGTATCACCTTAGGCGCCGCCGTCCTTGCGGTTGGGCAAACGACTTCGGGTGCTCCCAGCTTCCGTGGCTTGACGGGCGGTGTGTACAAGGCCCGGGAACGTATTCACCGCTGCTTGCTGATCAGCGATTACTAGCGATTCCTCCTTCATGGAGTCGAGTTGCAGACTCCAATCTGAACTTAGGCCGGTTTTGGGGATTGGCTCCACCTCACGGTATTGCTACCTTCTGTACCGGCCATTGTAGTACGTGTGTAGCCCTGGGCATAAGGGCCATGAGGACTTGACGTCATCCCCACCTTCCTCCAGCTTATCACCGGCAGTCTCCATAGAGTCCCCAGCATAACCTGATGGCAACTATGGACAAGGGTTGCGCTCGTTGCGGGACTTAACCCAACACCTCACGGCACGAGCTGACGACAGCCATGCAGCACCTGTGCAAGGGCCCCCGAAGGGGAAATCGGCTTTCACCGACGATCCCAAGCATGTCAAACCCAGGTAAGGTTCTTCGCGTTGCCTCGAATTAAACCACATACTCCACCGCTTGTGCGGGCCCCCGTCAATTCCTTTGAGTTTCAGCCTTGCGACCGTATTCCCCAGGCGGGGTACTTAATGCGTTAGCTGCGGCACTGAGGGAGTCGATACCCCCAACACCTAGTACCCATCGTTTACCGCTTGGACTACCAGGGTATCTAATCCTGTTTGCTACCCAAGCCTTCGCGCTTGAGCGTCAGTATCAGGCCAGAGAGCCGCCTTCGCTACCGGTGTTCTTCCAGATATCTACGCATTTCACCGCTACACCTGGAATTCCGCTCTCCTCTCCTGTACTCAAGACCAACAGTATCGAATGCAGGCCGGCAGTTGAGCTGCCGGTTTTCACATCCGACTTGAAGGTCCGCCTACGCGCCCTTTACGCCCAGTAAATCCGAACAACGCTCGTCCCCCCCGTATTACCGCGGCTGCTGGCACGGAGTTAGCCGGGACTTCCTCTGCGGGTACCGTCAGGTACAGGGCAGTTACTCCCCGTACGGTTCTTCCCCGCTGACAGGGTTTTACACACCAAGGTGCTTCATCACCCACGCGGCGTTGCTGCGTCAGACTTTCGTCCATTGCGCAATATTCCCTACTGCTGCCTCCCGTAGGAGTCTGGGCCGTATCTCAGTCCCAGTGTGGCCGGTCACCCTCTCAGGTCGGCTATCCATCGCGGCCTTGGTGGGCCGTTACCTCACCAACAAGCTAATGGAGCGCGGACTCATCCTCAAACGACAGGTTGCCCCGCCTTTGATCACACGATGATGCCAAAGCGTGATATTATTCGGTATTAGACCTCCTTTCGGGGGATTATCCCGAATTCGAGGGCAGATTGTCCACGTGTTACTCACCCGTTCGCCACTTTACTCGCCCGACCGAAGCCGGACTTTCTCGTTCGACTTGCATGTATTAAGCACGCCGCCAGCGTTCGTTCTGAGCCAGGATCAAACTCTCCACAACAATATTGTGTAATAAGAATTTCCTAAGTTCCTGTCTCTCGAAACGCTCCAATTAAGGATTCGTTATTCGAGATTTACGGAAACATCGGAATCAAAGTACCTGAGACGGTGAAGTCTCAGGTTACGACATTATCCGAAGACCCGCTTCTCTTGTATTCGAGTGGCTATTTAGTTGTCAAAGAACTTCTATCCGACAAAAAGTGCCCGACTTTCGTCCGGCGCCAACCACTATAAAGAGTCGTGCGAACAATGTCAAGCCCTTTTTTTCAAACAGTCAATTATTTTTTCTCAAACCCAATATACATCCATACGTCCCTAAAGGCAAGCTTTTATTGGGCAAAACATTAGGGCCAAAGCCGCCACTTCAGTCTTTCGGCAGGAAAGCCCGATGCTTTAGCAATTGTTGAAAGGGAAACTCACTCAAAACGGCGATAGATGGTCAAAATCTGGTCAGAGGGGTTTTACACCAGCAGGTCCGGTATCACTGCCCAGGCCAATGACCAGCTACCAGCCTCTCCCCTGTTCAGGCAGACGATACAGGCGTTTTGAAAGACCACGGCGCCGCCGGTGTCGCGGCCACAGAGGAGGATCGAGGCCAGCTTATCCAGGTGCGGTAAGTGTCCAACCAGCAACAGGTTATCTCTGGTGAGAGTCAGCTTCTCAGCCCAGATAATGGGCTTGTCCATCGGCTTCAACCCGTCGGCGGCCGACATCCCATTGGGCGGGTTCAGGTATCGCTTGAGCACCTCGGCTGTCTGTTCCGCTCGGGTCTTGCCGCTATGGAGAATACTGTCGCACTTGATCAGGCCGGTCTGGGCCACGAATCGGGCTACCTTTTCGATCTCGGCGCGACCGGTGTCCGACAAAGAACGCTGTGGGTCTTCTTTCGGTTTGGCCCGGGCGTGCCGGACAAGATAGAGCTGCATGGGGTTTGTCTCCAAACAAATCGGTTACTATCCTATCTGTAAGTCACATTAAGGAACAGCCTGTCATTGCTTGAGGCAAGCGCTTCCTATGCGAACATCTGTTGGAATAATGTCGAGGGTGGGGCAGATGTGGACATCTGCCGCCCACGACATTGACTTGAAAGACGGTATCTACTTTGTCTGACAGATGACCCGGAACAGCTCCTGTGCGATCAACCGGTGGCCCTCGGCGGTCGGGTGGCAGTGGTCGATGAACAACCTCTCCCCTCCGTTCTCCCGAAAGACTGCCGGCAGGTCCACAATGGTGACATGGGATTGAGCGGCCAGTTGGTCAATATGGCGGCAGTAGCTGTCTTTGATACGCAGGGAAAAGTAATCTGATTGCAGGGCGGAATCGAGATAGCAATAGGCAGCACCAGTTGTGTCCTGAAGCAGGGACGGGTCGGCACCTAGTTCGAACAAGGCATTGATACCAATGTTGTAGAGTATTGTCGATCCGGCAGTGGTTAGCAGGGCATCAGGAATGTCGCCGTGCAGTTTCACAAACTGATCTCGGGCGCGGCGCAAACAGGTGTCGGACCGGCGGTACCGTCCGCATTCCCAGAGCGAGACACCGAGGTTGTTGGTCAGAATGGGGTTTTCGGGATCGGTTTGCTGTTGCTCGAGATAGTGTTCAACAGCCTGGAGCGGCTCCAGCGAGTCGATGGATGCTGACAGGTATACGGCTCGCGTGAACATGTCGCCACGGCCATACAGTTCGGCGAACAAACTGTCACTGAGGCAGTACCTGATTTGTTGTCCGAACAGATCGAGCATGGCCCGGGGGAGGATGACCTGGCCGTCTTTTCCGGTGACATGAGTGAAGGCTTTGAACTGCAGCCCGGCCGGCCACAGCAGCGGTACCGGCGGTTTGAGTACCAGTAGCGGACAACCGTGAGTCCGGCAACCGGCAGCGATAGTACGCAGGTTTTCTCCAAACCTCTCCGGAGAAACTCGAACTTTTAACGGTTGCCGGACAGTATCGTCGGGATCGACACGACCCTGGATCAGGGCTCTCAGCAGCCGGTAAACGGCCAGACGGGACATCAGCCGGCGGACCGCTTTCAGGCGCTGTCCCTGTAGCAGTTCCTGATCCGACAGAGGACCGGAGATCGAGGCGTCATTGCTACCGCAGTACAGCAACACCAGGTCCGGTTGATAGGACCAGCCCTTGAGGTCGAGAAAGCGAACGATCTGCTCGCTGGTGTAGCCGGAGACGGCGGCATTTATCACCTGGACCTGTCGCTTCCAGCGGGAGTTGACATCGAGCATTGACTGAAGCAAGTTACCAAGAGCCTGACGGCGCGATGTCAGGCCGATACCGATCGGGGAAGAATCTCCCAGCAGCAGAATCCGGAAGATTCCGGGAGGCTTTTCCGTAGTTATTTCATCTCCTACCAGGTGTGCGGAATTAGTATTGATCAGCGGGTTGTCGAGGTTGGCCCGGAACCGCCACAAGAGATCAGGGTCCGGTTCGTGCCAGTCAAATATCGATGAAAAGAACTGCGTCTGCCAGCCGATGTTTTCAGTTGGTACATTTCCTGCCGGCAACCAGGCTCTCTCAGCCAGCCTGGCGGCACCTTCCAGAATGGCCAGGACGGCAATAAAGACGACTATTGAAAAAAAGAACTTCTTCCTCATCTCACTCCTGAGGGCAACCGGATCGCCCTGACCAAAAGGTAAACTACTTACCCATTATTGTCAAAGCCGCAGTGATAACGGCGCGATGGTCACTCGGCCGGGAACCACTCTCCCCTGTCGGTGTTACAAAGATATTATGGACCGACATACACTACAATAGTGAGGAGGTTGGAAGATGTTGAAGCTTTTATCGTTGACTTTCGGGATCGTGTTCGCCTTGGCACTTTCTTCCACGGCGCAGGAATGGCAGATCGATGCCGCACATTCTTCAGTCAGTTTCAAGGTGAGACACATGGTGATTGCCTGGACGAAGGGTTCATTCAATGAGTTTGAAGGCACTATCAGGTTTGACACCAACGACGTAAAGAACGGGACCGTGGAGATGACGGTTCGAATCGCGTCGATCGATACGGACAACAAAAAGCGCGATGAGCACCTGCGCAGTCCGGACTTCTTTGACAGCGACAAGTATCCGACCATGACCTTTCGTTCCCGAAAAGTGGTACCCGACCGCGAAGGCGAGTTCCAGTTGGTGGGAAATCTGACCATCAAAGACGTTAAGCGAGAGGTTGTCTTTGAGTGTCGTTCTCATGGCTCTGTCCGGGACTTCATGGGTCAAACGCGGGCCGGTTTCACGGCTACGGCAACAATCAACCGCCACGACTTCGGTATCAAGTGGAGCAAGAATCTCGATGCGGGAGGTCTGGTAGTAGGTGATGAAGTGTCAATAACTCTCGAGATCGAGGCCGTCAAGGCAGAAAGTTAGGAATGTCCCCTCCTACTGTAGCCAAGGGAGCCTGTCATCAGGGTAGGCTCCCTTACTTCCGTCTTAAGCACCAGTCTGGCGAGCAGCAATCAGAGATCACGGCCACCCCCCTTCTGAGGTCCAACCGACCTTGATTTTATCGTTGCACTCCGATCAATAACCGGCAACGACGTGCCATCGTCCATCAACTGATCTTGCGCAGCAGGCCGACTACCTTGCCGGCGATACGGAACTCGCGGGAATGTTTGCTGATGATAATCGGTTCGAACTCATCGTTTTCGGGCTGTAATCGGATCGTTTTGCCGGAAGGAAAGTAACGCTTGACGGTTGCTTCTCCACCCACCAGGGCCACCACGATATCTCCCTTTTGGGCCACCTGTTGTTTTTTGACAATGACCAGGTCACCATCGAATATGCCCGCTCCTGTCATCGAATCGCCGATTATACGCAGAGTGAACCTGTCCCCCCGGGGAAGGAACGACAGGTCCAGAGCGATTTCTCCCTCGATGTTCTCGACCGCGTCAATGGGAACTCCCGCCGGCACCGCTCCCACGAGCGGCACCCGACCGATACCGGCAGTGTTGTATGTCAACTCCAGTCCTCGCGAGATGAAGCGTTCTTTCTTGAGATATCCTTTCCTGATCAGGGCCGTCAGGTGTGACCGTACTCCGTTGGTGGATTTGATACCGAACTGTCGGCCGATTTCCCGCACCGTGGGCGGATGACCCCGGGAGGTAATCTGTTGGCGCACAAACTCCAGGACCAGCCGCTGCTTCCTTGTCAGAGCCGTCTTGACCATGCTTTAGTTCCTCCTTGATCGGCACCTTTAATGTCATCGGCAGGATACTGCTCATTTGTTCAGATGTCAACGTTAATCACGTTGTTGGTGCCCGGAAAGTGATACTGTCATCTCTGAGGTGGTGACTTGTCGGGGTGGACAGGACCCGGGAAAATGTGTTAAGTCGATCCATCTTGCAGCCGAAAAAGTTATGACAGACGGAAATTGCGCTTGAAGCGGTAGCCGGTCGGGAATATGGGCTATGGGAAGCTCGGGGGCGTATGTTTGAAGTGGCGCCGCGCGAGTTGTCCGTCAACGTGGCCGGAATTGGACTCTTGGGCTGTTTTGTAGTCTGCTGGGAAGCAGCATCACTGAGACGAGGTGCAATGAAGGCTGACCGCAAGATCATAATCCTGATTTTCTTTCTGGGTGCAGTCGTCTGGTTGCTGGACACGGCGCTGGACAGCTTCGTGTTCGACCAGGGAACTTTCTGGTCGCAGTTACACCCGGGTTTAGATTCCCCAACCTTTCATGCTCGCATGCTGGGTCTGGTGTCGTTTCTGGTTTTAGCTCTGCTCTGGTCCGTCCTGCCCGTCAGACGGCGTGCGGTTATGCGGGCTCTGCAAGAGAGTAAGGAGAAGTTCCACCTGTTTTACGAGAACTCTCCGGTCGCTTACCAGTCACTGGATGCAGAGGGACGGTTGTTGGATGTCAACCCGGCCTGGTGCCGGATCATGGGATATACCCGGGAGGAAGTACTCGGTCGCTGGTTCGGTGACTTTCTGGCACCCGGTTATCCCGAGCATTTCGGGGTCTGTTTTTCTCGCCTGGTAGTTGCGGGAGAGATTCAGGGATTGCAGTTTGAGATGCTTCGTCGGGACGGGAGCGCCCTCCAGGTGGAATTCGACGGTAAGATCAGCCGTGATCGCAGCGGCAATTTTGAGCGGACGCACTGCGTCATGCGCGATGTCACGGAACACAAACGGTCGGAAGCGGCTCTTCAATACCGGGCAGACTTCGATAGAATAATCACCGGCCTGTCATCTGACTTTATACGCCTGGAGCCGGAGAACATCGATGACGGTATCTCCCGGGCGCTGCAGGTCATCGGTGAATTCTCGCAAATCGATCGCAGCTATATCCACCTGATGAGAGACGATGGAGTGACTGCTGAATGCCGACACGAATGGTGTGCCGATGGCATTTTGCCGCAAACCGACAATTCGCAGGGATTCCCGTTTGATGAAAAATCGGTCCCCTGGCTCTATCCGAAAATTCACAGGCTCGAAGACGTCTACATACCGTTTGTCACTGATCTACCACCGGCAGCGGCCAAAGAAAAGGAACTATTCCAGAAGAGGCAGATTCAATCGCTGGTCATCATACCGATGGCCAGCAGCGGGAAGCTCAAGGGATTTCTCGGATTCGATGCTATTACGTCCCGGAGGGAATGGTCTGAGGAGACGATCTCCCTTTTGCGGATGGCCGGTGAAATTATAATGGGAGCCCTGGAACGCAAGCGGACCGAGGAAGCTTTGCGACTTAGTGAGGAAAGATTCCGTACCCTGGCCGACACGCTACCACAGATAGTCTTTGAAATGGAGCTTGACGGCCGGTTGACCTACGTCAACGAAAACGCTTACGGGCAATTTGGCTATTCCGCAGCGGATCTGAAGGCAGGACTCAATGTCCTGGATCTGCTGATTCCGGAAGACAGGCCCCGAGGCCGGCAGAATATTGCCCGCCGCCTGAGGGGTGAGAAATCTACCGGCACTGAGTATACGGCTGTCAGAAAGGACGGCACTTGCTTTCCTATCGTTGTCCACACTCACGTGGCGCGACATCGTGGGCAGCCGATCGGCTTGCGGGGAATCATGGTCGATATCAGTGACCGCAAGGCAATCGAAATCCAGTTGGAGAATACAGTATCGTTGTTGCAGGCGACACTGGAATCAACGGCCGATGGCATCCTGGTGATTGATCGCAAAGGTGCCGTGGCCAGTTTTAACCAGCGGTTTCTAAAAATGTGGCGAATTCCCAAGGAATTAGCTGATGCCGGGGATGATGACGACCTCATCGGGTACATTCTATCCCAACTGAGTGATCCCGATGCCTTTCTGAACAAGGTGCGAAAGTTGTACGGGACACCCGAGGCAGAAAGTTTCGATGAGCTGGAATTCAAGGACGGACGGTTATTCGAACGCTATTCCCGGCCTCAGCGATTGGGTGACAAAATAATCGGGCGGGTCTGGAGTTTTCGGAATGTCACAAAGCGGCGACAGTCGGAGGAAGCGCTGCGTGAGAATCAGGAGATGTTTTCCAAGGCATTCCTTTCGAGCCCGGCTCTCATGGCCATCACCAGTGTGAAAGACAATACCTTTGTTGAAGTCAACGATACCTTCCTGAAAACGCTGGGGTACAAAAGGGAAGAGATAATCGGACACACAACCCGTGAACTTGAACTTTTCGCTGACTACAAACAACGCAATGAGATCATCAACCGAGTCCTGAAGCAGGGCAGTGCCCGTGATCTTGAGGTCGCCGTTCGAGCAAAAAACGGAAAGCTGTACCACGGAATGTTCTCCGTCGACCTCATTCATATCAACGATGAGCCTCACCTGCTGACGCTGATGGTTGATATAACTGAACGCAAGCGGGCCGAGGAAGAAAAACGGGCACTGGAGGTACAGGTTCAACATGCGCAGAAACTTGAAAGCCTGGGTTTGTTGGCCAGGGGTATCGCTCACGATTTCAACAATCTACTGACCGGCGTTCTGGGCAATGTTTCACTAGCCCGGCAGGAAGGGGTTGATTCGGAGGAGATACGGACCTGTCTCGCAGCGGCTGAAAAAGCTGCCCTGCTTGCCCAGGACCTGACTCTCCAATTGTTGACTTTTTCCAAAGGTGGCGAACCT
>SDBU01008440.1_pt1 | contig 11720 bp, 13 predicted proteins | sample 2277071 | NCBI WGS metagenome assembly SDBU01 (sample SAMN10397929, study PRJNA504765) | marine sediment metagenome | isolation source: marine sediment core GS08_GC12, 126 cmbsf | place: Arctic Ocean: Gakkel Ridge, Loki's castle | collected 2008 | reverse complement strand
ATTCTTCAAGACCTTATCCTAATGCCTACAGCACGAGAACGCTTCATTTTTTCAAAATGGTAGCTCATTTCAAAAGCCTTTTTATTAGGATCGATTTGCTTCCTGGAAAAGATCATACGCAGAACCTTTCTTCCGTAAAGGTAGTATTTTCCTTTGCGAGCATAAACCGCTGTACTATTTATCCCTCCTAATTCCTCAGTGGGCAACCAAAAAATCTCCACCTTGACTACATTAAGAACCTTCTCTTATTCCGCCATATGCGGAAGCAAATTTTTATTAGAGAGAAAGGAGCTGAAAATGTTAAAAGTAACAACAGAGAAAAAGATGAAATGCGAGAAGTGCGGGAGTACGAAATTTTATATCAGGGGAGTAGACATCACCCATGATTATGATTTCAAAAGCTGTTCCCGGGAAGATGTCGAAGAAAACCTGATAAAAGGCGATTATGATAATTATAACTACTTTAAAGGCTATAGTCAGGTAAAGTGCTCAAACTGTGAAGATGTTATAATTGACCTCGGCTAGAAAGCAAGGAGAAACTTGCAGGGCATAGAGATATAAGGACTACAGAGATTTACTGTAATGTATCGGATGAAGAGAAGGTAAGCGCAATTGAGAGCGTGGGGGTTTAATTGGTTTTGGTCATTTCTTCTTAGTCATGTCGAATGTTCATAAAGATACTAAACATTCCGTAAACAGAAAAAATCTTTCGGCTTTCTAACATACTTTCCAAAAGTGATAAATCGGATATTTTTTAAATGACTCTTTTATTTCCGGTTCCAGATTTTCATAATGCAACTTTGCTGCTATCTGGTTATCAAGAAGAAGATAGGCTCCAACTAGAGCATCCTCGCATGTAGAACTACTCTCTGTAATAGTACATAGTTCTTTATTTTCATCAAGAGTAAACTCTCTTTGCCGGCGTATAACCTGCAATCGATTCAAGCACCTAATATAATAGTGCAAGTATTTTTCATCAGCTTCCATTAGCCAGTCTGCGAAATCTCCTGCAGTTTTAAGTAATATCGGTTTGCTTCCTCCGCACGCATCATAGGCTGTTAGTAAATCAAGCAAAACAAAATTAGCTTTTAAATATTTTTGGTTACTATCTTTTATAAGTTGGTACGATGGTAATAATGCATCAAATCTGATATTTGTAATCTCAAGATAGTCATCAGTTTTTAATATTGCAAACTGTGACATATCAAATTCATTGCCATCTTTATCTTTATAGCGAACATGATATTTCGTCTTAAAGAAATCATAAATATTATATGTATCTTCCTTTCCTTCAACACGAATGAATGCCAACATAAATTTAAAATCAGCGATTTTAAGAGGAAGAACGGGTAATAAATCTGGCTTCAATCCACTTACAGGCTCTTTATCGACAAAAGCTGTGATAAGCTGATCGAGGTGTCTTTTTTCTCGAAGCGTCAATTTTGATAGATCAATATCACCAGTTGCGCCAAGCAAATCAAGTACTTGCACGTTTTTTTTATGATGTGCAAGTACTTGTTGTTGCTGGTTAATATCGAAATTTGAAAAATCTACTTTTGTATAATCAATAGGAATTATGTGTCCATCAAATTCAAAATGGCCTACATCTAAAACTGCTAATTGAAACTCCAAATCTTTTACTAAAACACGAAGCTTATTAGAACTTTTATAATTAAGTTTAATACCTGATTTTTCCTCAGGCAAGATAATATTGAAGCTTTGCCCAATCTTTACCGTCATTAAGTTTTTTGAGCGAATACGAGTACAGAAATCATAGAAAGGAATGCCATTAACTGTTATTGCAGCTTTTGATTCTGAAGCAGTCTGTATCTCAAGCGGGATAAATTCTAGTGGCTGAGGAATTGTGCTGCCTTTTATTTGAGCATATATATATACTTCATTTGAGATCAAAGCTTTTTGAGGATCATGCCTATCAAGTCCATATCCTGAAACTGGGATGGTTATGCCTTCTAATACACCTTGGGCTTCTAACTCCTCTACTGTATACAACTTTGTGTCCACAAAACTAGATTGTTTTTGACAATTTTTCCAACAGTTTAAAAAAATTGTAGCTTTCTCATTTCCATCGTCTGTGAACTCATTTAAGGTGATGTTTTTTTTAATATTTTTCTCTTTTGTTACTGTTAAGATTAATCTCAGTTTTATAGGAGGCAGTTCAGCGTAGTAAATTTTATTAGCTAGGCCACTACTGCCTACATAAACTACAAAGAATACGATGCCTCCATCATAAAGATAATTTTTTAAATCAGATGTTTTAACTGGAAAGGTGATTTCACTCTTACTAAAATCATTGTTTTTTGTACCCTTGACCTGAACGGGCATACGCCCTATTAGTTTATCTTTCTTTTTGCTTTTATCGCTATAGATATAAACAAAACCGTCCCATGATGGTTCTTTGTCATTATCCTTTATGCACTGATCAAGAAAATCAGACCTAACTATACTGTTGCGCACTGCATCTATAGATAATGTTTCTATGGCTTTTCTATCCATTTAACATCGCTCCGCTCACAGTCAATAAACTCATTTTCCATATTATATCATCTTTTTTTAATATTATTTTCTTCGAACTTCTTTTTCCTCTCTTCTATAATTTTCCTGTTAATAATCAGCAAATTTCCGTCTTTATCCAATAAACTAAATATGCTTTCACTTTCTTGTCTTCCTTCTATTTCCCTTTGTGTGTGTTTCTTTGCCCTTTTTTATTCCTTCTTAAAGTATATTTATCGATTCCCTCAATTCCTTCCCAGTGACATGCATATAAATTTCAGTTGATTCAATCCTTTTATAGCCCATTAACTGTTGGATGCTTACAGTGTTAGCATTCTTTCTAAGAAGCTGGTTTGCAAAAGCATGCCTCTTATGGTGAGCTCACCATAACAGGCATAGCTATGCCACTCAATATTATAAACAAACTAAAGATATTGAAACGCTAAGGCGAATTCTAGGGCATATCGATATTGGAACCACCACAATTTATATTACCCTGGCCAACATTGGCGTTGAAAATGGAATGAAATCCTTCAAAGGGTTTTTATAATTTCTTATATTGTTCTCTTATTAATTCCAAGAACTCCTTTGGGGTCACTATTGCTACTGGTAGATTTGCTTGCCTTATAACTTCTGTCTGAAAGTGTTTGCGGTCCAAAGTAATAAGAAAAGCAGCCTTGCTCTTTAAGGCACTCGCGAGTACATGGCGGTCCTTCAAAGCAATAATGTCATCATACTGGCTTAGCTTTTCTTTAGTTGGTGGTTTAATAATCTCTGGATTTAGATCACTTATTTCTTTATAGAAACGTAGGAGAGCCTCAGGGGATAACTTCTTGTGAATATTTCTCCGAGCTTCTAAGAGAATTTTTCGGGTTGTAACAGCAGAAAAGCGGAGTCCTCTACAAACTTCCAAAACTAAAGAAGAACCACCGTTGACAGATCCTGCTGCAGCAACAAAAATAGAGGCATCCAGAAGAACCTTCTTCTTTCTCCCAGCCATATCAGAGTTTCCCCTCAGTAAGAAGCCTCTTTACGGTTCTGGCTGTTTTCCTATCTATCTTATCATCTTGTAGAAACTGGGAAATTTCTTTGTCAGTGTACTCCCTTAGTTCTTCCTCACCAACTTCTCGGACCATGGCAGGAGTAATCTCTATTTTGTTTCCTTTTAAAACAAGGTTTAAAATAGTATTGGTATCTATTCCAAGCTTCTTACGAAACTCTACTGGAATGGTGATCTGTCCTCTAGATAATGGTTTAACAAGTTTAGTTATAAGGTTTACCCTCTCAGCCAATCTGAGCACCTCCTTTTTTCAGATTATCAGTAATACATATTTATTGTAATACGGAAATACTATTTGTCAAGTAATCAAAATTTTAATTATGCCTCCATACTTTAAGACATTCCTCCACAACACAATTTTATAAACAGTCAAAGAATTTGAAACCATTAAGTAAAATAGTTCTGTTTACAAATTTGTTAACAAAGTTTTTCAAACCTCGCCCCAAACCCCTTTTCAAATTCACTAATGCTGGTAAGGACTTTCATTCTTCAAGACCTCATTCCTATGCCTGCGGCATAAGAGCGCTTCATTTTTTCAAAATGATAGCTCCTTTCAAAAGCCTTTTATCCGGATTTATTTGCTTCCTGAAAAAGATCATACGCAGGACCTTTCTTCCGTAAAGGTAGTATTTTTCTTTGCGAGCATAAACCGCTTCTCTATTTATCCCTCTCAATTCCTCAGTGGGCAACCGTAAAATCTCCACCTTGACTACATTAAGAACCTTCTTTTTTTATTCCGCTTGTGCGGAAGCAAATTATTATTAGAGAGAAAGGAAAGAAGATGAAGTTAGTAACAGATGAAATTAGAAAGGTAATCCCGAAGCTTTATTCACAAGACGGAAAGGGAGATGAAGCCGTTGCTTATGTAAAGTTTTTTACCCCTTGGTCTAACTGGACATGGTACGCCACAGAATTTGACGGAGAGGATACCTTTTTTGGTTTGGTTGTGGGACTTGAAACAGAGCTTGGATATTTTAGTTTAAAGGAGCTTTCAGAGCTAGCAGGGCCCGGAGGGTTAAAGATTGAAAGAGACCTGTATTTTACACCTAAGCCTTTAAGTGAATTAAGAAATCTCCATAGTTGATTGAGTTTAGGCCTGACTTGTTCAGGTCCTAATAAACAATTTTTCAATCTTTTCTATCAATGCATCAAGTTTATCTTTTGCAATCCTATTCTCCTTCAATTTCAACATAACATGCTGAGGCTTTCTATATTTTTTTTTGCTCTTGTCAATATCAAGAAATGTTTCAAGATTGTCGGGGAAACTGTCAATATCAAGTGTATATGCGTTCTTTGAATCTTCTATCAGTTTTTTTATTTTATCATGTGGTGGTTTTTCATTGTCTGCATCAAACAAGATGGAGTGTTTGACCTTTAACGGGTCTAAAATGTTCATAAATCTGTGAATGTTGAATTTGCCAAGACAATCAAGGACAAACACACCGCCTTTAGGCACAGACAGCTGTTCGGTTTCAATAAGATAATTAATCAAAACATTCTCTGTGGGTCCTTCAACAAGAAGGACATATTGAGCAAAAAACATTCCACACCTTTCAGGATTCAACCAGAGAAAATATTTGACAGTCTCCATTTCTATCTGCAGGTCGTCGATCGCAGCTTCATCCTTTGTATCTTTTAGTATTTCATTAATTTGCTGATTATCAGCAAATACCTCTAACAGTTTTTCTTTGTCAATCTGGCCTGCTAATGTTTTATTATTGTCTCTACATAATCTAATAATAGATGGAATATCGTCGCTGTTGTGAGATACAAAATGTGGGGAGTGGGAAGATGCAAATATTTGTTGTCCTGTTTGCCCCCCAATTTTTTTCAAGTTCCTACATAAAGTGTTTTGCTGTATAGGGTGAAGAAATGCTTCCGGCTCTTCAAAAAGCAAAAGTGTTATATCGGGCTTGAACTCTTTTTTCTTTCCAGACGCAACAACCGGTAAATATTGGGCTGCTGTTTGTATTAAGGTAAATATTAAATGTCTCTGAAATCCCTGACCAAATTGTTCGGCGTTCATATCTTCGTTCAGGGTATTATCAATTATTTTGTAATCCAAAAGATTTTTAACAATATCAGTTTCTGAAACCGGGTTTATAATGAGTTTAAATGCCGTATCCCATTCTTTTATGCTTTCAGTAATATCATGCTCAAGCCCATCAAGAGACTTTTCGTCCTCTGTTTTTTCCGCCTTTATCTTGTCAGAAAATGTCTCAAATTCAGAAGTCAACTTGCTGAAGGCGCTACTTGACTTGACAAGCTTTTTTAAAATACCACTTAAGAGTTCACGTAGAGCGGAAGGACCAGTCAGCTTTGTGTGTTCGTCAAGTTTGCTGATAGCAGGAATGTAAATGATGTCGCCCAGCTTACCCTGCTGAACATTTTTAGCACCGTAGAAATGGTCATCTGCTATTTGACCGGTCTGATTATAAGCATAGATTCCGAGTTTTGTTTTGCCGTCCGATCCTTTTTCCTGAGTCTGTAAATATTTACGAACTTTTAAACCATTATTGGGTTGTTTCCATTCATCTTTAAGAGAATTATATTCATCATCTGAAAGAAAAAATTCTATTTCAATCCAACTATCATTATCTTCTGTATCAATTTTTGGGAAATCCCTTTCACGTTCATATTTTAATTCCTTTTCGTAGAAGATACGTAAAGCATCCATCACATTACTCTTACCGGAATTATTGGCGCCCACCATTAACGAATAGTCCCCAAGGTTAAATGTACAATGAACAACAGAACGGAAATTGTGTATTGTGGTATTTAAAATCTGCATCTCAGCCCCCCCCCTACATCAAATTATATAATCTTAATTATACCAGATAATACTGACACGGACTCTAATTTTAGGGACACCGTTAACTAAAAACCAGTCCGAGAATAATATACTTTCTTATTCCAATATTTTGCTATATAGTTCGCTTTATACTTGACACCTTGAAAATGGTGCTATATGCTATGTATAATATAGATAATACATAGTATAAGGGAAAATATGGCAATAAAGAAGCTTCCAACAATCTTAGAGCCGGAAGAAGCGCAAAATTTACTAAAACAGCCAAATAAGCGTTATCCTACCGGCTTGAGAAATAAAGCAATAATGTCTTTAATGCTTCACTGCGGGCTGAGGCTCGCTGAAGTTACAGATTTAAGACCGGGTAGCATTAGCCTTACCAAAGGAAAACTAAGAGTAGTAAGTGGTAAGGGGAACAAGGACCGGGATCTCGCTATTCCGGACTACCTGGTAGACTTGCTTGACGGCTGGCGAAAGAAGAGACCTGCAGGTGATTATTTCTTTTCAACCCTGGAAGGTAAAAAACTTTCCGATAGATACATTCAGCAAATGGTTGGAAGGTATGCTTTAAAAGCCGGCATTATAAATAAAAAAATATCTCCTCACGCCTTAAGGCATAGCTACGCCACTCAATATTATAAGCAAACAAAAGACATCGAAACCCTTCGTCGAATCCTGGGCCATACCAATATTGGAACAACAACAATTTATATCACTCTTGCCAATGCAGATGTTGAGGAGGGTATGAAATCATTTAAGGGCTTCCTTTAATATTTTCTCTCAATTCATTTTCTCCAAGAAAAACATAGCAGTTTTTACTAAGACTCTTCCCAAACTTCTTTAAACGCTCCATTGAATTTTTTGTAGCTTCATAAATTCCTTTATCATCGGTTACAAATATAAAAGGTTTATCAAGACTTAGGTGTAGGCAAATACAACTATCTTCATAATCATTTTTGTCTGGATCTTTGTTATTATTAATAATAAGCTTTTTTACTCTTTCAAACATATAGGAATAATACAAATAACATAAACTAAATACTTTATTCTTAATATTTTTTGGTCGAATAGAATTTTTTTTTGAAACGATTACTCGTCCTTCTATTAATTCTTCAATAATTTTATAACAATCCTTTTCAGAATTTATGTCATAATTTTCTTGTTTAATACAATCCGGTATTTTTTTAACAAAATCTAAATATTTACCTTCTTTTTCATTTAAAGTATTCCAAGCCCTTTTAGAACAATCAGCAATTGATCTTTTTTGTCCTTTCTTATCAAAAAAGTCACTCCTATAAAAGTCATCTATCGAATAGGAATTGCTAAGACATTTTAAAATTCCTGGGATAAGTTGACTCTCCGGTATATGGTTTATTAACCGTTGTGTTTGATAATGAAGTTTGGTTTTAATTATGGCAAATGGATCATCTAAAATTTCAACACTTGAGCACTTACAAACATTACCCTTACTTCTTTCCCAATCTTTCTTTTCGTCTAGATGACATAACAATTCAAAGAAAGTATAGCAAGAAATCATTATTTGAAAGTTCCCTGAATTATATTTTTCTATTTTATCTTTTGATAAGGATTTAAAAGTCGATGTATCTAAAAGAACTGGAATAATATTAGTTTTCTTTTTAGTTTCTTCCATTTTTTCCTCATTAATTTTTATTTAATAAATATTTTCTTTTAAATATTAAAGATTTTAATTTAACTAAATTCACTTTCTTCTCTGGTTCGCTTAGCTCAGAACCTTCTTCTTTGAAGTCCGGGTGTTTTTCAGCTTTTCTATAAAATTTCTAATATCATTAGATCTATTAATAATTTGCCCTATGGACAAAAACTGAAACAGCACAGGGTCCAATCCCAAAAGGTTAATCTTTACCCAGGTTTGGTTCTCAAGCAGATAGTCCAAATATTTATATTTACTTTCGCTTTTGTTGTTTTTTCTTTTATCATCATAATGTACTCCCCCCAATTTATTACAAACATAATTGATTAATTCCTGGTTGTTAATTTTAATATGTTTTATTTGTATACAAGTAGAATTTTTAAATTTATTTAGAGAAACTGTAATCGCAGGAATTATCGGTGGTTTTATGGTTCCCTCAGTGAGCACTATGTTGCCAGCTGATCCCCCATTGTATTCTGCGCTACCCGATAATATAATCACTATTTCAGCACTACTAAAATTACCCGCAATTCTATCAACATCCCCAATTTTAAAATTGGGGGGTTGGATTTTTGTATTTATTTCATTCCAAGCTATCTGTAGTCTATCCTCAACAAGGAGTTTTCGTAAAATAGGCCCGGTTATCCTTATTGTTTTTGAGTCAATCCTATCGTTCCATTCATCTCTCAAAAAACATAAATCTTCATAAACAACTTTTAAAAGTCCTAATTTGGTCATCTTTCACACGTCCTAGATATAATTTTTATAGATTTATTAATAATATCACAAAAATAATTACTTGACATCTCCTATTATTTCCAATTATACTTAATTAAAACCAATTGAGACAGGAGTGTTCTCAAAATGCCTGGAGAAAACAAAGATGAAATCCTAACCATTAACCAGACCGCAGAACTTCTTAAAGTTAGCTCTTGGACCGTTTATGAACTAGTCAGCGCTGAGCGGCAACCCGGAAAAATTTTTGCTAAAAAAGTCGGCAGATCCTGGCGAATCATGCGCAAGGAAGTTGATAATTTCTTATCAGAGGAACACCCGGGATTCGACCAGCTGACCTTAAACCAAACAAATTCTGTTAAAAAGAGCGGGTAGTTTTTGCTTTATATTTTATGTTTTAATTAAAAATGATGGCCAAAAAAGAAAATATCGAAAAACAGAAGAATGCCATTAGAGAACAACTTGATCTCCCCCTCAAGGACCTCACTCTCTCCCCAAAATACAAAGACGAAAAAATGGTTACCGTTGAAATCCAAAAAGAGTTTGATGTTTTAGATAAAGCCTGGGATAACAAAGTTTTTGTTAAACTTTATGTGGCCGCTCGAACTTCCGGACTTCTTAAAAAAATCTCCGACCGGGAATTTAAAACCTTAATAGCGCTAGCATTATATATGGACGAAAACGGGGACTGCTTCCCTAGCCAGGGTCAGGTTGCCCGTGACTTGGGTTGCAGCCGGGAGACAGCCAACCGCCGTATTAAAAGCCTTTTAAATTTCAGGTTTAATGGTAAGCCAGTTATAAAATCTGTACAGACTCGTGGTAAGCATGGCGAATGGAATAATAACTACTACACAATTTTACCAGTTTCCCAGTTAAAAATATTTGAAAAACCAACAAAAACAGAAGAAGAAAGTAACCGTGTGACGAAATCGTCACACGGACGGAGTGACGATGTTGCCATATGGCGGAACCGTCACACTAACCATAACCATACGTTAAACAAGAACCAATTAAATAACGTTAAAGAAAACGCTATTTCTAAAAAGAAAAAAAGAACCCCAGAAAAAGAAAGTCTAGCTAAAGAAATAGGGCTACAAATGGAAGATGATCATTCTTTAGGTTTTTATAGAAATGTTGTAGATAAAATACCAGAAAATATAATATGGCAGGCCCTAAGTGAAGTAAAAGACACACACCTAACCGGCAATATAAAAAAATCAAAAGGTGCTTTATTCACAAAAATAATAAAAACTAAAGCAGTAGAACACAATATAAATTTAGGTACCAAAAAAAGAAAGTGAAAAAATGAAGAGATTTTTATTAGGGGCGTTTGCCATTTTAACCATAGTATTTATTGTTGCAGGCTGCCAAGAAATTACTCAAGAAGATATTAGTAAGATGAATAAACGTTGGTGGGTTATATATTATAAAATAATTGAGGATGAAATACCTGGTACAGGAGAGGGGCTCGAGGAAATAGAAGGGAGATTAAAAGACGAGTTCTATCCTGATGTTAAAAATGTCATGGAGTATGATTTCTATAGTAATGTAAACCTTAAAGATAAATACCGTTATGTCAAAAGATGGAATAAGCTTACGGAATCAACTCTTGTAAAACTTAAAGGGAAGGAAGCCTTACAGGAGATTGAAGGCGTATGGTCACTAGAAGAAGTTCCAGATTTATGGGAGAGGGTAAATAAAACCCACAAATAGAGGGTTACCTGCATTGAGTATGAGAAAATTATGCGTTTGTTGTGATGAATTAATAAAGTACTTAATTATAATAGTTAAATATCCATCAAACGTTTTGGTGTTTCGATTAATGAATCAGCAAATTTTATAAATCCCAACATAGAGATTAGGGAGCAAGAAATGAAAAAGAATTTTTTATTAGGAATATTTGTTATTTTAGCTATAGCACTTGTTTTTACAGGTTGTCAGAAAACAACCCAAGCAAATGTTGATAGGGAGCTAAGTAGATGGTGGGTTATATATTATAAAATGCTTGAGGACGAAATACCTGATCAGACGACTGAGCTTGTAGCACGTCCAGATGGAGTTGACGGAATATTAGATGATGAATTTGGGATAGATTTTTTAGAGATGTGGAACAATCCAAATACAAGTATCAAAGATAAATATCGCTACGCTAAGAGGCGAAACGAGCTCACGGAAGAGGCTCTTGTAAAATTAAAGGGTGCAGAAGCATTAAAGGAAATTGAGGGTATTTGGTCGCTCGACGAAATTCCCGATTTATATAAAAAGGTTAATAATACCAATGTGCAAAGGAAGCGATAAAATGGGAAAAATTATAGCTATAGCAAATCAAAAAGGCGGAGTAGGTAAAACAACCACCACCTTAAACCTGGGCGCCGCCATAGCCGAGAAAAATAAAAAAGTCCTCCTGGTTGATTGTGATCCCCAGGCGTCATTAACAATATCCTGCGGTATAGAAATGAAGGAACTAGAAAAATCTTTATACGACGCCATAGCGGAAGAAAACGGCGATGAAGAAAATTCTATTAAAGGAATAATAATTAAAACCAAAATAAAAAATATTGATTTACTTCCTTCTAATATTGACCTATCAACAGCAGAGATCGAACTAATAAATATGTATGACAGAGAAAGGATTTTAAAATCTATTCTAGAGCCACTAAAAAAAGACTACGATTATATTTTAATAGACTGTCCTCCAAGCCTGGGCATATTAACCATAAATGCTTTAACGGCAGCTAATGAAGTTATTATACCAGTTGAAACCGACTACCTGGCTTTAAGGGGCGCCGGGATCCTGGTTAACAGGACTATTAAGAAAGTAAAAAAGAAGCTAAACCCAAAACTCAAAATTGCTGGAATTTTACCAACAATGCATAAAACCAGAACCCTGCACGCAAAAGAAGTTTTAGAAACACTGCGAGAGCATTTTCAGG
>SDBU01008439.1_pt1 | contig 11722 bp, 18 predicted proteins | sample 2277071 | NCBI WGS metagenome assembly SDBU01 (sample SAMN10397929, study PRJNA504765) | marine sediment metagenome | isolation source: marine sediment core GS08_GC12, 126 cmbsf | place: Arctic Ocean: Gakkel Ridge, Loki's castle | collected 2008 | reverse complement strand
CCGGGTAGTTCTCCTTGATATACCAGGATACCCACCTCGGCTCTATCTCTCTTCGGACTTTCGTAAAACCCAGGACTCTCACCATGGACGTACATCATGTACGTACATGTCAATCTCCCATCTCGGTATATATAGCATGGGTCAAACTTCCATGGTAGGTATTGACATGCCAAGAAGAATTACGGTTAAACCCGTAGCCGTTATCGGCAAGAAATGGACAGAAGGCGCACAGGCGAGGGCTGGCTATTATGCGTCCGAGGCTCCGGCCGCGGGCGCAGAGTGGGAGGCCAACACAGTCGCCGCAGGGGGCACTTACAAGGCAGGGGTCAGCGTCGCCGGAATCCAAGCACGATTCGTCGGCGGCGTCAAGCGGGCCGGCGCTGCGAAGTTCGCGCGGAAGGTCAAGGATGTCGGTGTCTCCAGGTACTCACCTGGGGTCGCCGCCGCTCAGGGCGATTTCGAGAGTGGAATCGCGGATTACGTCGGCGTCCTCGAAGGACTAGAGATCCCCGACCGAGGCCCCAGGGGCAGCCCTGGTAACTACGCCATTGTCGCTACGGTAGGCAACGCCCTTCACAAGAAGAGATTGGCCGTCCTCGCGGCCACGGGGTAGTCACCTCCACTATATGGAGATAATATGAAATGGTTGTGAGAATGAGACAGCCTTACCTGAGGCACGCCTACGCCCTCGCGAACGCAGGCACCCACATCGAGGAGATCGACATCAAGGACCCGATCATGGACTTTTACATCCGCATGTACGCCACGAACGGGGCTACAAGCAACGTGGAGAACAGCATTATAGACGTCCTCGACCGCATCTCTATTGTGGACGGCTCCGATGTTCTGTGGGCTCTTGACAGCGAGGAGATCCTGGCCAACCAGTACTACCACTATAAGGAATCCACGGAACTAGGCATCGACGAGCGACCCGACGTCGTACAGGGCACCGTCTTCAAGATACCTCTAGGTATCGGCAGGATGCACCCCGAGGTCGCTTTTGACCCCACGCAATTCGCAAACCCCCAGCTCGTCATAGAGTGGGACATCGCGAATATCAGGGCAGTCGGCGCCGACGGATTCGTGGACCCGCCGCTGCTGGCCATGGACATCATGGCGGACGTTATCGACGAGGCGCCGTCCCGGCCTACGGGCTACTTGATGACTAAGCAGATCTCGGAATATACTGCCGTGGCTGCCACGGAGGCCCGGGTGGAGCTCCCCGTTGACTACGCGTACCGGACCATTTACGTTCGCAGCTACGAGGATAACAAGTGTCCCATCGCCTCCTTGGAGACGGTGGAGCACAGCATCAACGAGCAGAAGTACAGGCCCTTCGACATCTACACCGACGATTGGGTCGAGTGGTTGAAGGAGTGGTACGGTAAGTGGCACATGAGCGCCTGGTACTTCCTGGCTATCGGCGCTACGGAGCAGAGGAACACGTACTTGCGTGCGAACCTGGGCGTCAGCCTGGAGGCCTCGACCGCCGGCACTGACATACTGCTCGACAGCCTCGCGAACTGCCAGATCAACATGACTGGCGCCAACGCCGCAGCGGATGAAATACACGCCTCAGTCGACGGAGCCCTGCCGTTCGGGACCTTCGCATGGCCCTACGGGGACCCTGAGACACCCGAGGAGTGGCTGCAGCTGGAGTACACGGACAAGTCCAGGCTCAACATCATGAGCTTCGCCGCGCATACGCCGCTGGTTCAGGTCTTCCTGACTCAGCACCGGATGTACTGACCTTCCCCAATATTTCAAGCCGATAGGAGAACGATAGGATGGAAAAGATCCCATACCTCAGATCCTTAAAGGCGGTGTCAGACGACGCCGTCAATTTCTTTATGGTCACTGAGCCCATACCTTCGAGTATGTGGCTCTTCGTACAGAACACGGTTGAGGAGAACCGGACCACCAACTTTGACGCTGTTCGGGTGGGCCGTGGGACTAGCCTCCTGGAGCCTCATTGGTGGGAGGAACATGTCACCTGCCTGGTTAATGTTCTGTACTGGCAGGATAAGGAGCTTCATTTCGTTCGCGAGGGTGAGCGGGTGATCTTCCGGTTCGACGGGACCACCGTCGGCGACGAGCTGTTCGTTGAGGTGGAGGGCTACACCGTGGAGAAGGTGGAGAGCCGGGCGCGCTTCCAGCACCGGAAGAGGGAGTGACCCATGCCTCACCATGGTGAACGAGCCGGCATATACGCCGACCCTCTTCACCACGCGACGGCGTATTGGGGGCGAGACGAATCCAAGGAGCCGTTCACCGATTATTTTTACTGTGACGGCGTCGAGGACTGGCTGGCCATCCAGGACGCCATCGACTACGCCGTGGCCCAGGGCGGCGGCCAGTGTTACGGCGAGGGCAGCCCCACAGATTATGACCTCGGCGCCGTGGGCGTGTCGGTTGGCCAGGGGGTGCGCCTCGTCGGCGATTCGGTTAGAAGGGTCACCCTCACGGGGACGGCGGCGGCCCTGGTCACATGCCCCGCCGATCCCTTCACCCACGACATAAGCGTCGAGGAGATCCACATTGACGGTGGCAACGCGGCGAACTATGGCATCTATTTCCTGGCGGATGACGCGACTCTCGTGGGCGATACCTACAATTACTGGCATAAGCTGAAGAATGTCCTGGTGCGTAGGTGCGCCGTTCGTCCGATCTACGTCTCGGCCACTTTAGGGTCCAACACGATCAGCTTTTGGGACCATTTCAGATGCCCCGGGGCTACCATAGTAATAGAGCGGTGTTTCGACAGCCACTTCACAGATGTACAGAGCAGCGGCCTCGACGTCTCGGGCTTTTCGAGTAATCACCTCACTAACTGGTACGTCGGGGGCGCCTTGAACCCGAACGTGCTTATGCACGGCGGCTCTATGGAATTCCCCAATCGTGAAAACATCTTCACCAGCTTCCGATCCGATAACCCCACTGGCGAGTGCGTGGACCTGCAGGGCTACTGTGTGGATAACAAGTTCGTGGGCTGCGACTTCACGAATCACAACCCGGGCGCGGCGGCGAATACCTTTTCAGCCTTCAAGATGGGCGCCGACACGCACCTGACCACGGTGGTTGGCAGCTTCTTCGGCAATACCAGGGTGGCGCCCAACACGTTCAGGCACCTCATTGAGGAGGTCGCAGGCTCCACGGGTAACGTGTTCGTGGGGAACCGGTACGAGCCGGCCAGCGTCGGCACCAGTATCCTTCTCCTCGACGACCCCATGGTGAGCAACTACGAGAACCGCCGGGAGGAATATGAGGGCAAGGTCACCTCAGCCCTGCACGCGGTGAACACGGAGTTCGGCCCCATTCTCGGCCTGTACAGCCCGAACGTCAACGAGGCCCTGCGGGACCTGAACTTCCGGCGGGACGGGTATTTCGCGAACCTGCGCGCCCAGGTCACGATCGCGCCAGGCGGCGCCACAAATAGACAGTTCTGGGTACGCACGAACCGGGCCAACGACGATCTCCTCGTGACGATCACCGGCGCCGCCTTTAGCGGGCAGAACCTGGGTAACTTTCACATAGACGTATCTGCCATTCCAGGGATGCCCGTATCTGTCAAGACGACCCCGAACGCCAACCCCGCCGCGAGCTCTGCGTCCTGGTCCGTCGAGTTCTACCCTGACCTCGAGGAGCTCGTGTAGTGCCCGGGCGTGGTTGAGGTGAGGACTGATGCCAGCGCACGGCTCGAAGGCGTATGAGATAGACCATATTTATCACTACACTCACCACGTCAGCGACATCTTCCCCGACGACACGAATAAGACGGTGACCCTCACCGCTGGCGGCGCTATAAACACGTTCGGTGCCTGGGCGCCGGTGGTGGACAACCTGGCCGTCGAGTTCAGCACCGTGTTCGCAGCGGCCCTGGGCCACATGTCGGCGATCAGCATCGAGGACGCCAGCATTAAGGACGAGAGGTACCTCCTGGAGATCAGCTACGGAGCCGCCCGCGTCGTTATAGCTAGGAGCCGCTTCATGAAGGTGAATATCAAGGTGGACGTCAACCACAAGGTGTTCGTCCGCAGCGAACACATACACGCCGGGGAGACGGTGTACTACCGGATGAAATGCGAGACGGCGCTGGCGACGGCGGAGGTTCACTTTAGGTATTATTTGGTGTGAAACATGTGGTACAGATACTATCTGACGGTCCCTCGAGGGACGGAGAAGACCTCGCCCGCACGGAAGGAGATACAGCTCCCCGAGGGCGTCGTTACCAAGGTCCGAGTCCGCTTCCCTCCAGGTCCACGGGGCCAGGTGTTCACCGCCGTGTTCCAGGGCACCCACAAGATGTGGCCTCGAGGCGAGGGGAATTGGGCGTGGGGCGACGACGAGGCTATCGAGATGTCGGAGCACGTGCGGAATATCACGGGTTGGCACTACTTCCTGGAGGGCTACGCTCCGTTGACGAGCTACGATCATACTATCTGGTGGGACTTCAACGTCCTGGAGAAGGAGTACGCAGAGACGTGGGGGCCAATTCAGGATCTCGTAGATTTGTTAAAGAGGCTGATAGGAATATGAGGAGATCGCGATGAGCACCAAGGACCACCCGGATTGGTGGCGGCCTATGGGCGGCCAGAATAGCCAGGACAGCATATTAGAGCGTCGAAGCCTTGTATGGAATGATAACGCTGTCGAGGACGGCGACGCCCCGCCTGCTTTCTATACCTGTCTTACCTACAAGGGGAAGTTTTACCCTCGCGGCTGCCGTGGTATGATTGAGTCGATATGGATTTACTGTCGGGATGCTGGCGCCGACCGTCTCACCCTGCGTTACAGTCCTCATCCTGGCCTCGGCCCCGTCGGCGAGGTCACTATTACGCCTCTAGCGGGGTGGTCCTGGGTGGGTGCCGTGATCGAAGAGATGTGGAATTACGACAGCCTGTTTATCTGGGTGGTCGAGTGTGACGCCGGGACGGATTGGGCTTACGACGCCGTTCAGCCCTACGATGGGCATTGGAGCCAGGACACGGGCGCAACCTGGGAGGATATGGCGGTCAGGCCCTTTATCCGGGTGGTCTATACGGGGGAGACGCCCGGGGACGTCCCGGTTAGCGGTATCGTTAACAATATCGAGATCCCGAGCCTGACGCCGCTGGCCACCGGATTGACCACTCTAAACGTTCCGGCGATGGGTACATTAACCCATTTAATAGAAGGCGTGGGATACTTCAAACTCGGCATCTGGCACGTCGGCAACGACTTAAGTCGTGATCGTCTCCGGCCTGTCCTTAGGGTAGATGGAAACCGTCACGACCTGGGAAATATCGTTCTCGGCGACTATTATTTAGGATACCTTCAGAGAGGCACGGGTGATTTCTGGTTTGGCCAATATGACGCAGCCACACACCAGTACACTCTTCTTTTGAAGCTGAGGATACCCTTTCGGAGGACCCTAGAAATAGGATGGGAGAGCACAGATCCCGGAGCTGTACGGGGAGGGTCTGTATGGGCGAGCGTGGAGTTACTGGCGTAAGGATCCAATCTTCGAGAAAACGGAGGTGGACTGACTGTTAGACATGCATGGAGAAACGGCTTCGGCGACCAAGGTGAACGATGATCGTAAAGCAATGTGGGCGATGATCATCGACGCCGCTATAATTGGCGGCATCTCTGTATTCGCAGCGATTGGCACACTGCCCTTCGACTACGAGATGCTAGGGGTTGCCTTCAAGGCGTTCGGCGGGGCTTTTCTTCTCCAGCTCGCCATAGAGCGAGGGATTAAAAGGCCCACCGAGGAATCAGATCACACGTAAGAGGTGACAAGAAACGGGACTGAGGGGACCGCTTAAGATCCGCCAGTACGTCGACTTCGACGTGGACGGTAAGATGTTCAGGGTTCACGAGATCACCTTCCGAACGGAGAAGACGGAGGGCTCGTTCGTCCTGGACATTCCATCAGTGGAGTTCACGGCTGAGAATGCGCGAGACATGGCGGAGGCTAAGGCGGAGGAAATAGACAAGGCCGTCGGCTGAGATGAGCATTTTCAGCGATCTCATTGACGGCGTTAAACAGTGGGTCCGTAACATTTTAGATGATGCCATATCCGACGTCAGGAAATGGACGCATAATGTTGTCGAGACAGCCATCGCGGGAATTAAACAAGTCACAAACTATATCACGAATGTGTTCGAGACTGTCTATAAAACGGTAGAGAACTATATCTCGAACGTATATAACACAGTCACCGAGTACGTCACGAATATCAGTAGATATGTCACGGAGAACATCACGAACATAATCAACAATATCACTGAATACATTACTAACGTGACGAATGTCGTGAATAAATTCATCACGAATAATACTTACAACACCGTTCAATACATCACGAACGTGATCGGCGTCCTGGACCCCTTCGGCTTCCTGAAGGATCCCCGAGGCTACATCACGACGGTGTTCAACCTACTCATCGCCCCGTGGGGCCACGGCATCGTCAAGTCCTTCTGGGAGGGCTTCGAGGAGGGCCAGGCGTAATGAGTTGCGTTATTCATGCAATTAAAGCTCTGAAAACGCATATGCAGGCGAAGGATCCTCACCTGCATGGGTGGATATCCACCACTTTGTTGCATAAATATGCAACATCCGAGGAGGGACACGTGGGACATGGCTGATGTATGGAAAGAGCTCGGGAAGGCCGTCGGCAGGGCCCTCAAGCCACTGGCCGATATGGGCGCCGCGATATGGACGGGCTTCGGCGACGCAGCCGACGATCTAATCAAACAATTCGCGGGCAGCGCCCAGGATGTCAAGACCGCCTTAGAGCCCACGATTACAAGCCTTCTCCCGAACGTGCTCGATGAGGCGGCCAGCGCACTCACCGAGGGCAGCCCGCCTAAGGAGATCAAGGAGGCCGTCGATAAATTCATCAAGGCTCTAATGGAGATGATCGAGCGGAATTCCAAGACTGAGGGTAAATCTCTGCCCACGGGGAAGTCCCTCGCTCTCACCCAGGGGAAGATCGTAGCCGGGATAATGGGCATGTATGCGGCCACCCATGCGATCAGTATCGCCCTGGACGCCTCGCATCCCCTCAAGGATTGGGGATTCAAGACCGCAATTATGGACATGCTGTATCAGTTCAACATGAGCGAGGTAATCGGCCCCATGATCCAGGCGCCCATCTGGGCCGCCGTCGTGACGCCGATGAGGATGATCGCCCGGTCCAACAACCCTTACGACGTGCCCGGGACAGGTGTCCTCCCCTATCTTCGGGTCAAGGGCCTCATCTCCGATACGGAGTACAAGCTCAATATGAGCTATCACGCCCTCGATGCTTCCTGGTCGGACCGCATGCTGGCGAACACGGCCCGATACCCTAGTTTCAGCGAGCTTAGGACCATGGTCCACCGGGGCGTTGCGACCGTCGCCGACGTCAGGGACGCCCTCGAAAAATCCATGATGCACTCTTCCTACGTGGACGCCTTCGTGGCAGGAATCCCCTCAATCCCAAGCGTCAGCGACCTGATACGTTTCGCCGTCCGCGAGGCTTATCCCGACGCTACAACCTTCACGGAGCACTACGCTAAGATGTCGGAGTGGATGGGGAAGATCGGGTATGATCAGTATTTCTCAGATGCGTCCTGGACGGCTCACTGGATAATCCCCTCCATCGGCCAGGCCGACGATATGCTTCACCGTGGCATGATCACCGAGGAGCAGCACACCGGCCTCTACATCCTGAACGACATACGCCCCCAGGACATCGACAGCCTTCGGGCGCTTACGTGGAGCCTCCCCGGGAGGATCGAGGCCCGCTGGATGTTCCGATGGGGCGAGATCGACGCCACCGACCTTCGGGACTTCCTCGTGAAATCCGGCTTAGATCCAGAGTACGCAGACATGGCAGCCCGTGCCATGGCCAAAAACCAGTTCCTCTCGGACATCAACCGTCAAATAGCGAACATCAAGGGTGACTATGCCAGGGGATACAGCGTCGAGGAGACTCTCCGCAGCGACCTTGAGGTCCTCGGCATGCGCTCCGACATCGTTGAGTATCACGTCGTGGACGCCCTCGCCGATCGCGTGCGCTCGATACACGACGATGAGCTTCGGACTCTGCGCGCGCAGTTCGCCCGGGGTGCGATTACCATGGCCGATATTCTCCTTAAGGCCGAGGAGGTAATCGTGGACAAGGAGGCCCGGGACGCCTGGCTGGCCACCCTGCCCACCGCTAAACAGGTGGTGATCATGGAGGAGACTTTCGGCGCCGAGGTGAACCGCCTGGTGGTCAACGCCAAATACGATTATGTTCGAGGATATACGACAAAACCGAACCTCGTCGAGCGCCTCGAACTTCTCGACATCCCCGAGCCCGTGATCATGTTTCACACCATGGACGCTGACGAGGACCGCAACCGCCGCCACCTGGATAAGCGGCTGGCGATCATCGAGGAGGGCTATATCGATGATCTCATGTCATGGGAGGATGTACAGTCCATGGCCAAGGAGATCCTGGTCGATGAGATCGCGTATAATTTATTCCTCGATGAGGTTTGGTTGAATAAGCACAAGGCTGTGAGGGTGTTCGAGGGTGAGTGACGAAAAGAGTGAGGAGCTGCTCCCGAGCCCGGTGAAGGCGCTCGCTAAAGCGTGGGAAATAGAGAAAACCAGGGCTGAACCCAAGTCCAGCACGTAACCTGGCGATCGCAGGAAACGATTCGAAGTAAACGGGATTGTTCACCATCAAGCCCAAAACCAAGGTTAAACCCAAGTCCAGCACGTAACCCGGCGATCGCAGGAAACGATTCAACATAAACGGGATTGTTCGCATAAGTTAAATACCCGTACAACTAGGGTTGACTAGGTGTAAAGGAGGAATTAACACGGAACCAAGAGTGAAAAACACCGTCGATGTGGCGGTGTCCATGCACCCCAACTTCTTGAAGAGACTGTCTGACCACCTGTTCGAGTTGGGGGAGAGTAACCGATCCGGATGGATCAGGGCGGCGATCATCTCCAAGATGAACGTGGAGAAAGAGGGCCTGAGGGAACCCGAGGAGAAGGTGTACTAATGGGGGATAATGAGCTTTATATCTGCATTTGCTGCGACGATATAAGTTCCCTTGAACCCTACGAGGCCCTTCAATGGATGGAGAAACATTGGGGCCACACGGTCATAAGAGGCAATTATGACAGTGTTGGTCGCCGTCAAGTCCGGGTTTTATATGCGCTGGAGAAGGGCTGAAAATGAGGGCCGCTAAATACTGCCCCGTCTGCGAGAAGGTCTGGGACTTGTCTCATGACCGCTGTCCCACTCACCCAACGGTGCTCACTGTCCGGGTATGGAAATATGACGAGAGGTTCCTGATCTTCAACACTGAATCGTTCGCGGCTTCGGACCCCGACCCCGGGGAGGTCTGAATTGTCCCATGGACACGGGACACGTGTCCCGCCCGACGACCTACATAGTGGACTACGATCTCCCCGCCGACCATCGACGCAAACGGTTCTATCGCTCTGTGAAGAAGTACCTCGCCACCCAGGGCGACGAGGAGACGGGTTGGTCTACTTACTCCGTCGTTATCACGCGCGACAGAGAGTTCGCCTGGTTCATCTATCACCAGGCCCTCAAGGTGGGGGGTCGGGCGAGCGTCTACGAGGCTCGGAAGCTGGACCCGTTGGACCTGGGGAGAGGTGAGTGAAAGTGAATAGATGCACGCAATGTGGATATGTTGAAGGTACGGGATGTAACCCAATAGGCGATGATGGTTTATGCGAAGACTGTTTCATGAAGAAGAGAGATGGTGAGTGAAAGTGAACCTGCAGGAATTAAAGGACGAGTTCGCGAAACGGTGGCCCGATGCTGCACTAGCAGTAAGGAGGCCAGAACATCCCCAACACTCCGACGCCGCCTGTCTCTGGATGGGCTTCAAACAAGGGTACGAGCTAGGTTTCGGGGTGTCCTTCGATGAGCGGTAGTGTCAACGATGGGGCCGGGGTGAGCCTGAGCCGCCAACTGTCCATGATCCGGTTCATCCTCAAGAAGAACACTAAGGGCCTCACCTTCGACGAGATAGACTTTCACATGACCATAAACCACGGGGTGAGCGCCAAGTGGGTGACTACCTACCTCAAGAAGTGGCGCCGTTGGGGCGTGGTGGTTGCACGTGGGACCAGGTTCTATGTGAACGAGGAGAAGTGGGCCAGTGTCCTCAAGGCCAGGGACGAGGAGGCGACGATGCTTGAGGGGTGACCTCCCCAGGGTGATCCGGTTCATGATCCTCTTGTTCCTGGTGCCGTTAGCCTTCTTCATTTACGGGGTGGGCTCTTTCTTCGAGTGGCTAGTCGAGAGGGTGTACGCATGTACATGAATGAGAGTGTACACACACACACGCGCATCGAGGAGGGACACGGGCAAGAAGACATTTCGTGTGAACATGGGAGTCGATGGATCTGGTGGCCTGGTCCAGATGGTCTAGGCGCATGGATGGACGTCATTATGGCGTCTAACTGTGACTGTAGAGAACCCCCTCGTCCTCATAAGGACAGTTCCACGTGTGCGCACGTGTAAACGTGTCTGTGCATGTATGTATGTATGTGTGTGTGTGTGTGTGTGTGTATGGTAAAATACATGATTTGTCGAACTTGTGGAAACTATGAACTGCGCCTGAGATTATGCCATTACGGTCATAAGAGTACAGACCCAGATGAAACTTGTTTGGAGTGGCGAATCTCACCCCCACGATGAAACGGGACAGGTGGGACACTGATCTGAGAGCCTTGACACTCGACGCGAGCGCTGGCCACCGATCCATGTGGCGAAATAAAACCCCACCTCTCACCGTATTCATGGATAAACGTGGCGCTGCCCTAGATCCTGCGCCCGATGTCATAGCGGTGTGGAAATACGCCCCCTTCCGTAATGGTGTGTTCGGCGTTATTCTTTTTGATCCTCCCTTCATTGTCAGAGTTGGTGGCTTCGATCCAAGAATGACACTACACCGTAAATTTGGTGCATGGAGTTCTAAACTAAAACCCGTGGCCAGTATCGCTGCAGCGGCTAAGGAGTTCCTTCGATTGGCACCCAGACTATGTTTTAAATGGGGTGACACCCGAGACGGCCCAACTCTGTGGGGGCTGCTCCCGTTATTCAGGGGGTGGCAAGAAATCCATCGTCGCGAGTGGACTATCCCTAATCGTGTTCGTGGTCAAGTCTATTGGGTGACGTTCATAAGAAAGGGGTGATCCCGCTCGAGCGGGACCCGGGTCCTTAAACCGGGGTTCTCCCCGCTATCCTGGGGGGCACCATGATGTTATCCCCTTTAACCAGGGTCCACACGTAATCTCTGAACGTGCCGTCCTCGAGGTAGGGCTTAAACTCGTCTGCGAGCCTCTCACTGATAATCGAGAACATCTTATCAACGGGCTTCCCGTCCTCCCGATCCACCAGGAAGAGCAAGGATCCCACCGTCCTGTCCACCTTCCAGAACGGGTCCTTAATCTCCCGAGACGTGATACGGTACTCCCTGAAATGAAGGCGAACCTCCACCCCAGGCTTCAACTTCACCCAATTACCTAGAGCCACTTTTATGCACCTCTCTACTTCTACAAAGTGGGCACATCGGACCCTTTAAAACCTCCTCCCCTGAACGCCCTGAGTAATACCAAGCGTCGCCCAAAGCGATCCCACATCCCACACAATTTTGAGCGACGCCCGTCCATATATCCGATTCAGCCACCTTCGCCCACCTCTCCGGGGTGCCC
>SDBU01008436.1_pt1 | contig 11726 bp, 7 predicted proteins | sample 2277071 | NCBI WGS metagenome assembly SDBU01 (sample SAMN10397929, study PRJNA504765) | marine sediment metagenome | isolation source: marine sediment core GS08_GC12, 126 cmbsf | place: Arctic Ocean: Gakkel Ridge, Loki's castle | collected 2008 | reverse complement strand
CGGGGTGGAATCATTGTTATTCCACCGGGGTGAAGGCTATTCAACTGGGGCGCCATGCCCCTTGCGCTTAGCTATTCAACCGGGGCTTTGACCTGAAATCGGTAAGAACAAAGTCGAGAGGATAATATTTAATTAATATTTAAGATGTGACCCTAGCCCTTCACGAATGGTGTAGCAATCTTGTTCTTGTGAATCATTTTCTATCTCCATCCTCAAGTCCGACGTAAGAGGGCGCTCCTTTAACCTGTATCTCGGCAATGCCTGACTTCTAACACGTTCACAGCGGCGCTTATTGCTGATTTGGGTTTTGGATGGATTGAACACGGATTTTCTGGCTATGGTTAATCCATCGATATTATGCTTAAATTTTGTGGAGGTTCAACCGTATATTCATGTGCACCTATGTCATAACCACCATATTTTGGCCTTGGGGTACCAAAGTAATCGTTATCTATCCCTTGCGCACTTAAATCAAATCCTTGATTCATAGCCCCACTATTAGTTCTTAATTTCAAAAAACCACTATCATCTTGATTCGTACTAAGAAAGGAAGGGTCATCTGTAAAATTGTTGCTCTGTGTTACACCAGTAACTGCGGAGTGAACATGTATACCCCCGCTTCCATTGTTATAAAATAGGTTATTTTTTATATCGACTTGATTATCAGAAGTTGATGAGTTAACTCTAATTCCATATAGATCCATCTGGTAGAAAGTATTATTATAGATCTTTAGATTATTGACCCCTCCACCATTGCTGCCTATAAAACGCGAATCTATTTTCATACCATTATCATCAATATCCCAGAAAAAATTATTAGAGATTGTAGTATTCCAAATCCAGGGATCTGCACCCTGTGCGCTCGTCTGGCCGGAGATTAGTATGGCTTCGCCTCCGCATGAACCGTAATTGTTATTGTATATGGCATTCCCGCTAATTGTTAACCCATCTATATAATGGCCACCGCGAGGATTTAGTTGAATGACAACCGACTCATTGTGATCAAATATGCTGTTTCTTAGCTCTCCATCTTTTGCAGCATGCCAATAAACTCCTTTATGGTTGCAATCCTTGATAGTAACATTATAAATTCTTGGGCTAAGAATTTCAAAAAAATCTGTCGTGCTTCCTTGCCAGGTTGGGCTTCCTACAATTATCCCACCATTATTAGTATGCATACAATCACCAGAGGGACCCTGGACAATCAATCGCCTAAGGGTTATATAATCTCCTAGAAATTGGACTATTACTGTATCTCCTGATTCTCTTCGAAATGTTATCTGTTTATCCGGGCCACCATCAATTATCAAATAAACCGCTGTAAGTCCCGTATTACCTTCAATATAGACATCCCCATCCCCATAAGCTTCTATGACTATTTCGTTTCCGGCTGTCCCTGAAGAACCCTCCCACCAAAATGCAGGATATGTACCCGCTTTAATTCTTACAATATCGCCCGGTCCAACATTTCCATCTGCATCTTTAATATCATCCCACGCTGTTGCTTCTGACAAACCATCCCCGCCTGGTCCCGCAGCAGCGTCGACATAATAGGTTGTCCCTCCCGTAGGTTTTGTAACATCTATGGTCTGGGGTTCTTCATAGCCCAAACATATTCTTGTTGAAAAAATTAATGTAATAAAAAAAAGCGAAATAACAATTTTCTTTGGCATTGTTTTATACCCCCTTTCTATTATTTCGAATGCTTGTAAGATCATTATAGACTTTAAAAAGATGTTCTGCCTCTCTTTCCCAATTAAATTTATCAGTAATCAGATTTATACCATTTTCTCCATGTTTTTTCAAGAGATTTGCGTTATGAAAATATTTCTCAATAAATTTAAATGCTTCCGATATATCAAATGGGTTTACTGTATAACCGCAATCATTATGTTTTACAATCTTGTTCCATAATTCAAAGTTTGAAGCTAACACGGGCAATCCGACAGACATGTATTCAAAAAGTTTCGTTGGGTATGATGAAACATAATTAGGTATAGGATGCAAGAGAGCTAGTCCTAAATCACATTGTCTAATTATATCGTAAATCCTATCGTTTGGCAATCTATTGTAATACGTTACAAGCTTTTTCAGACTATTCATATTAATAAAATCAAAACATTCCTTCTTAATGCTTTCATCTGCAAACCTTCCAATTAATATGAGTCTCAAACCTAAATTGCTGTCTCTTGCTTTTTTCAATAACCTTAAATATTCAATAATGCCCCTGATTCTTCTAATGTCACCCACATATACTAATTTCAGGGAATTTAATTTGTAGTCTTTCTTTTGGTTTTGCTGCTTGACAGGGTAATTATGTATCACAGCACAATTTTCTATTCCTCCATATTTTTCTAAATAAGAATCTTCAGCTAGGAGAACAAAATCAAATGCTTTTGGCAGATAGTTTTCTAACTTAGAAAAAATGTAAGTTAATGGGCTTCTTATCAATTTTGGGATCCATTCCTTATTTTCGATTTGTCTGCTTATGTCTTCATGCATATCGAAAATAACTTGTTTTTTCTTTAGCTTCAGAAACAAACCTAAGAGTATTAACTCGGGATCGTGAAAATGATAGATATCGTACTTAGAGATCCATAGTAGTTTAAATAAGCCAAAATTTACCTTTATTCTGCCAAACTTTGTGTCTGATCTGGGCAAACTGATAAATTTGCCGGAAGGTTCCGGCTTGCCATCGCTACATCCTTGGGAATAGTAGTCAACAATAAAACGCTTAGAAAGAGATCTTACTTGCTTAAAATAGATCCTTGTATCAAAAGCGTAATGCACCGTTGTTGCGACGCAGATTCTAAGATTGGCATACTTCATATTCATATTTTATAGTCAGCTTAAGAAATGCTGTGGTGCCCTCAAAACTGGAGTTGATATCTCATTATTTGTGAGAATTTGGTACAGGGTTTTGGCCTTATCGATCCATTCGCTCAATCACACCCTATCTTTCAATCTTCCCCTCTATGCAGGAGTGTTAGAAAGACTAGGCCTGATACGATCCACTTCTCTCTCGATTCGTAGCGCATTTTGATGCCAGGTATACTTTTTCAAGATATCTCTTCTTGCATTCACCCCTAATGATTTCAACAATTTCTTGTTTGTGATCAATTCTCTCAGCACCACGACAAAGTGATTCTCGTCATCTGACTCAAAAAGCATGCCATTTCTGCCATGCTCAATGACTTCCCTGATCGATTCATATGCAGGAACCAGTGTGGCTTTTCCCATGGCCATATACTCAAACAGCTTTACAGGAGATGTATACCTTTCATGTTTAAGAATGATACAGATATCCATTTTATTTATATAAGATGGAATCTCTTTGTGCTGAACGGTGCCAGTAATAGTGACATTAGATTGAAGGCCTAAACCTGTTATGAATTCCCTCAAATTCTTCTGTTCAGGTCCACTCCCGACCAGTAGGAGGTGTGTTTCCGGATAGTCAGAGTGAATCCTGTAATAAAGCCGGATTAATGATTCCAGCCCAACCCATTTTACAAACAATCCAACAAACCCGAGAATCAACAGATCAGCAGGTATTCCGAGATCTATATGTTTTACCTTGGCAGGATTAAATGTATCAGGGTCTACCGCATTATGGGATACAGTTATTCTCTCCGCTAAAATGCCAGCTTTGACAAGTCGGTTTTTCAAGTGATTTGAAACAGTGATCAGGCTATCAGCTACTGAAAAGACCTTTCTCTCAATAAAATTGGCAATTTTGACAAATTCAAGCTGTCTCAGCCTGGGCACAAAACTGGAATCATTCACTTCATAGATGATGGGAATATTGTATTTTTTGGATATTAAGATCGAAGCTATGGAAAAGAGAAAATATCTTTCGTAAATCAGGTCGATTCTTCTCTTCTTTACTTCTCTATTTATCTTGAAGAAGGCCGGAATGTTATAGATTAATTCTATGAACTCAAAAAAGATTTCGGGACAATTACGGCTCAACAGGGAAAAAGCAGTCTTGATTGATTTTGAACTATTCTCCGATTTCTTTGACCCTTCTTGCATTGGATCGAAACCCGAAGGCGAGATAACGGTGACATTGTGATTTAAATCTCGGAGCGCTTTTACAATATTTCGAATATGGACACCCTCAACACCTTTGCCCTGTGTCCTGTGATGATAAATAATTCTCATATTTCTGACTAACTCATTCTTCGAACTAATTTGAAAAGATCTATTCACAATCAAACAATGAGCTAATGGTCAGCCCATTTTTTCAAGTAGAAGCGTATATCTATAACCGTTTACTCCTAAGATATATTTTAGATATTCTCTCCAAACAGTATTTCTGGAGATTCGTCTCTTTTTCTCTTTGAAATCTTCCAGATGTGAGCTGATTGTCTCAAAATTCCTTCGTACTTCGGAGTCAACAATGTTTTTCGTATAGGAATGCGGATGCCCTTTATCAAGCCTAAAATACTCCATTATATTTCTCATAAAAAAACCATATTTTGATCTGACATTCACAACTAAATAAAGATACCCATTGGAAGCCAAAACTCGATAAGTTTCATCAACCGTTTTCTTAGGATCCATACAGTGGTCCAATACATTAATCATGAACACTATTTTAAAGAAAGAGCCCTCAAACGGAAGCATTTCCCCCTTTCCCTGCAAGTAAGTCACGCTCCTTCTTCTATTAGCTATTAATTTTTTCTGATTGTTGTAAGAATCCATCAATGGATCTAATGCATAACAATCCCCATCCATATAATTGACAACACCTAACGGACCCGAACCGATCTCCAATATTCGTACCTCGGCCCAATTGACTCCCAAACCATGAAAACTATTTTTGATCTGCTCACATCTATCTTTATAATATGATAAATCACGATCAGTGTTTTCTATTTTGTTTGAAGCCTTTACCCAGTATTTTTTTTCGTGTTCTTGGGCTATTAGCCACCGTTTTTCTTTATCATCTTGCATTGAATACTCCTTTTCCGGCTGATCTATTGTCATGCTAACATTTATCAATACAATTATTCATTTAATTTGTTAGGGTTTCCAATATAGTCTGAGTAATCCTTTGTCTAAAATATGAAAATCGTTTCCCTCTCCAATAGGATTGAGGCTTCTTATTTGACATCTTAGTGGAATCAATAGCTGTTCTAATCTCTTCTAATAAACTTGAGTACTTATCAGAAAAACTGTCATTCTTCTTAAGAGCTTTTTGAAAAGCAAACAAGTATTTTGCATCATCGATCCCTTCCCTTACCATTTCCCAGCAAACAGTGGTTGGAGGGAGCTCCCAGTTCTTGTCTCGAAAATACCTCTCCGATTCTCTTTTCCTCTCTTTCCAGTCAGCCCATACATGATGGACGGTTGTATTTCCTAAAAGTGGATGCGTCCAGGCTGTGATGCCCTTAACATCCATTCTCCATCCGTAGAAGCCAAAATACATGCGTGACACACCCGGATCAATCCCCATAGTGGATGTATTTTCGTAAAGCATGACTTCATGTCCTCGCAATTTGGCGTCTCTAATTTCATTTTGAAGGCTGGTTCTTCCTTCGGGATAACCGTTGGCATAGATTCTAACACTGCAATAGGGCCTAATTTTCTCCCACCATCCAACAACATTTTTCCATCTGGGAAGCTTTCTGTGTTTATTGTCAACCAGGTCGGCAACAGTCGTCGCACCTCGAATCTTCAAGTCTTGTAAAGTTTTGAGTAGGAGGACCGCCATCTCCTCTCGATTTGTCCCGGCTCGGTCAGTAAAACAACCAGGCTCATCTATAGGGAGATAGATAATTTCCGGCCAGCCATTCTTTTTTCGTTCCTCTTCCAGAAATAGAACAAGCCTTTTAAGATTGGGGATATCAATGCTTTCATCAAATTTGGTATAGTTCGCATCAAGGTTTGGCCTCCCTGTTCTTATCAATTTGCTTATATTCAGCAAAGTGGGGCCCCAAAAACCTTCATCCCTCGCCCATTGCAAGTGATGTAATAGGTTGCTTACCTTTGGATTTCCCTCTTTATCAAATGACAAAATCTCCCCCCAGGCAGAAACAATGGGAGAATAAGATGTCATTCCATGGACTTTCATATCATTCAAGAGAACCCGTGCATTTCTTTCCATTTTGGGAGACAGGTTGCTTGGGGTGTATAGGGCTGAAAATGTTTGGTCTGGGATCTGTTCCAATATAAAGGGTAGGATGGTAACCTCTAGTTTCAATGTTCGGAGAATTACTCCACTCCGGGATATGGTTATTTGACCGTTGTAGTTACCGGGGACATTCCCTTTCAAGGCATGGACAGTTATCCAGAAGGCGGTTGTTTGCCGTTTCCTCAAGTCACCAGAGCTTGTCAGTCTTAACAAAGATGGGATGAGTCTATAGCGTTTTGCCCGTCTTATGCGTCCCTTTGGCAAAACCGCTCGGGATCCTATTCTACGAACCTCAAACTGATTATTTGGAATGTAGCCGTTTTTTGATTTTACATTTTGAATTTGTAAATTTATGCTATCGAAGTTTTCAAGGGCATAAAGTGCGACAATAAATGGCTCATACTCTGCTCTGGCCAAGATTACTCTAAAGACCTCAGTTATTTCGTTCCTAGATGGGCGTGAATTCATGTATACCGGATCCATATAGTTTCGAGTATATGGAACGAACCCGGATAGTATATCTGCCTCACTCGGAGTCGGTGCCGGTGCTGTTTCTACAAAACCATGCTCTTCCTGCCAACCAGATGGCCCAATGATCTCAGTAAAGCCATTGAGATGGGGGATAAGTAAAAAGAAAATATTGATTAATATTGGTAAAAGATAATTCATTCTGGCAAGATAGTCTTCGCCCAAGAATTTGTCTTTGTAGCCAAAGGCAATAACTTTCTTTGTTGGGTGGTACCGGCCCCGTGAAATGCTTGCCCTGTGGAATCCAGCTCTATTCCACCTGGGCGAAGTTATTTAACCGGGGTCTGGCCATAGCACGATACCAGGACAGATTTTTTCCTTGTTTCTTAAGTTTTTGAAAGAGATCATCCCAATATCTGATTTCGTTTAAACCTATTTCCATCGAAAAGATTTGTGTTCTGAATTTTGAATGGACTTATTTGCTATGAAAGAAGTTCGTGATACAATTCCACATATCTATTAATTATTTTCCCCCAATCCCTTTCTTCTACGACCCATTTTCTGGCGTTTTTGCCTAGTGTCTTCATTAGGCTTGGTGAAACCATTAGTTTCTTGATCTTCGCCAGAAGATCCTCTTGGCTACCGGCTTTGAAGAGCAGTCCTGTATGATGATCTTTGACCAATTCAGAAAGACCGCCTACATTACTGGCTATAACAGCCTTTTCCATGGACATGGCTTCAAGAGGTTTTAATGGGGTTACCCTTTGATTCACTCTCGAATCTATCCTCGGAAACACGAAGATATCAATCAAGGCATAATATTTTAGAATGTCTTCATGGGGAACCTGTCCGGTAAAAACGATGTTGTCCGAAATACCTAGATTCGCGGACGACTTCTCTAGATCAACTGTGCCCCCCCCTCCCACAATCACGGTCATGACCTTTTTCTTGTTTTTAATGATATGGGGCAGGACTTTGATTAACAAATCGAGGCCTTCAATCTTTCTGATCTGCCCAATAAATCCTAATACTATTTTGCCTTGTAAACCCAATTTGTCTACCAATTGGGGGTCCTTTTCCTGTTTAACAAATTGGTCTATATCAATTCCATTCGGCACAATTGTAGTCTTATTTGAAGGGATGCCCTTTTCAATCAGATCCTCTCTCAAAAGCTCGGAAATAGTTACCACAGCCTCAGCGTTATGCATAGCTTTTTGATCCATATAATTGATAAACTTGTACTTCCATGAACGAGTGGTGATATTTCCATTTGCAACTGCCGTATCACCCCAGAGACCTCTAACTTCATAAATGGTTGGAATTTTGAGGAGATTGCCTACTTTATTGGCTGCATTGCCGTTGAGATAGGAGGAATGCGCATGAATTATATCTGGTTTCTCAAACTCACAAATTCGTGCAATCGCTTCTCCATATGCTGCTGCGTATTGGTAACGCTGCCATAATCTTATTAGCAAAGCTCGGCTAGGATCTAGTCTATTATAGACCCCGGTACGGTAATATTTTATCCCCTCAATTTCCTCATAGTCCAAAAGGGGCCTATCTGTTTTACCCTGTAAGGGGGAGGTAATTACGACCGGTTCAACGCCAGCGTTTTTCTGGTGAGTTACAATATATTTAGATCGGATCGTATATCCAGCAAGCTCTGGTAATGAATGCTCTAGAACATGAAGTACTTTCATTAATAGGAATTCCTTATGCTTTATTTTAGCCGCTAATTTGAATAATTTCCATGAATTTGTGCAGTTATAAAATCCTCTAAAATACCAAAAATATCACGGCTCAAATAGAAGCCCTTATCCTTCATTTCATCAATTTTATGGCTGAAAATTTCTAAACCTTTTTGAGCTGTCTCGGATTCGAAAAGCTTATTTTTCTTGTAGTACAATCTCTTAACACCACCTAACAAAAGGTAACTAATCTTACTGTCAGAATCGACTGAAAGATAAAGTAACTCCCCATCAAACTCCAAATCCTTCAATTTACAATCTCCCGGGTCCCGCATGATGACAAGATCCATGCTGTCCGGTCCTGTAATCAAGTAGGTGTTTTGACCTATTATTTTAGTCCGATACCAGCTTTCTTGGCCATCTGCTGAGGGAAAGATCAGCGTTGTAATAACAAAAGGAAGGCTGATATAGGCACCAATATTTAGCGTGGGAGACGGCCTTTTGTGGCCGTAACCATCAGAATACCATCCCCGGATGGGCTTATTAGAACCGTAATATATTCTGGATTTAAATGAATTGGATGGAGCGATGATTTCGAGTGCCCCGATTATCTTTCCTCCTTTTCTTACAGTCATCTCGCCCTTTCCAGACTGCTCTATAGAGACGAAAGGAGAAAAATGGTAATTAAGTTCCACATCTTGATAACCCTTTCCAATGAAAACATCTTGCACCAAATAACATTTCCTTTTCACATAAAGAACCTTGCGTCTGTGGAGGACAGGTTGTTCAAGTCTTTGATAGCCATTGTGCTCGGCATCAATGAAATCCAATACCTTTTTGATTATTACGTTATGTACTCTGACCCCCGCACCTGTTGACCAAGCCATTCTGCCCCCACTTTCAGACTGATCTTTTCTATCAATCATAACTGTATTATGCGCCGAAGTCCCCCTGAAATAATTGCGCAGTTCTTGTGATTGATTGTAGGCAAGAGTACCAGGATCAATGAGGATGGGAATCCCGTTAAGGGACAGCTGGATACTGAGGGCATCCGCATGGCCATGGGCGGCGGGTCCGTATCCCAAGGGCCCGCAATCGAAAATAAGGTAATTTGTTTCAGGTTCCCAGTTATCCCGCAGAACAACATACCCGCTGTGGCTCAAAAAAACTGATTTCATCTTCGGGGGTCTGGCTTCCATATCACCATAGGCTTCAAAACCCTCAGGCCCCAAAAGCCAAAGAAGCTCTGGTGATGGTTTTCGCGAAAAAAACTTGAAGTCACCTCGTTTGAAAAGCACAGCCCCAAGGGCCAACAAACCTCTGAAATCCCAATAGCTATTCCTACTGAAGAAAACAGCGCGTGCGTCATCAGAATCCCCGAAATTGGGTGCATTTCCACAAGGTGTCAGAGTGGCCATCATAAACTCAAATGCCTTTTCTAGACGAGCCATAACTTCTGATGGAACTCTGATATTATTCTTTGATGCTAGCAAGAAGGCCAAAAGGAAAAATTCTAAAATGAAGCGTAAATAGCTCGCAGCCTGCTCAACACCCCCACCATCGGGGAATATCTGCTTAATGGCTTCTCTTTCTAAGATAGAAAGCCCTTTCCTCCTCCATCTTTGAGCACCTTTAAGACCATTGAAATAAAGGCCTACCATTGCAAGGGCTGCAGCCTCGCCAATGAGGTGATTGTTTGCATAGCGACCGATACTCAAATTGCTTCCAATATACTCTGCCTGTATTGCCACTGATCTCAACGCATTCCTGAAGAATTTTCCTGTCAAATGAGGCGAGTCATTAATGAGTCGTAAAGCCCATATCCAGCTTATGAGTCTTATACCTATTTCTAGAGCTGATATCCAATTTACCCCTATGTATGGCGGGTTTTCATCGATCCAGGAGGTTATCTCTGCTGCTATTTCTTTAGCGAAACGGTCATCCTGGGTGAGATAATAGGCTTGACCCAGGGTGACTAAGTGTTGATGTCGATTCAGCTCCCAGGTGTACTTGATATCTCCAACCTTTCTTTCTCCGATATAGGCGATATCATCATAGAAAACTCTAGGCCACTCCTTCCCAGATAAAGGGTCCAGATGCCAGTTGATTTTTTCCGGGAATTCCAGTTCAACACCCAAAAAACTGAATTCCCTGTGACATATCTTTTCGGCTTGGCCGAGCAAAGACTGCCCCCATGTTGGAAATTTATTTTCGTATATATCCTGAAACCAGATCCTGTCACGTTCATCGAAATAGAATTTCGTTTTCTTTAAAAAATGTAGAGAAGATTCTGAATCAAGTGCACCTGATCTCCTATTGGGAAGTAGAGAGGGATAAGGCACTTCTGAATAGCGTCTGGCTCTTAGAGTCCAGAGTTTTTTCCTTAGACGGGCGGAGATTTCCCCGCGTTCCAGTTTCTGTATTCTATTTAGAGTAATCTTCAAGGAAGTGGTTTTCTGGTTGCTTTTGAGATGGTACTAGGAGGACCGGAGCATTTGATCTATTCGGAAAGTAACTCTAGTTGTCTCTACAAGTTCATCAAACGAAATGGGAAGTTTTTTTTCTCCTTTTAAGGCCTTAGCGAAAGCCTCAAGCTCTTTCATATGTCCTTTATTGACTATTTTGGATGACCAATTGGACTTTGGACTTTCCAAGACATTTAATTCCTTAAAATCATCAATTATGATCGTTTGGTTCTTGCGGAATATTTCAATATATTCTTTCCCCGTCTTGGCTGAACCTTGAGTCGTGTAAACGAGGGTACAAATAGACCCATCGGCATACTTCAGGGTCGCTGAGAAATTATCACTGGCGAGTAATGTGGATTGTCCTGATGAAATGGATTCTGCATCAATGGAAACGACTCTTGAGTCAGTAAAAAACCTAAATAGATCAATCATATGACATGCCTCACCAATGATACGTCCACCACCCTCTGACGTCTGGACCCAGTGATCCGGAGGTACTGGGTTAGCCTTTACCCGGTAGAGAATCACCAAAGGCCCCTTATTGGCTTCAATGATTCGTTTGGCTTGGACAGCAGCAGGAGAAAACCTTCGATTAAAACCGACCATAAAAAAGGGTCTTGAAGTGGTCTTTTCATAGATAGATATGAGTTTATTTAGCTCTTCTTCATCCATGGCCATTGGCTTTTCGAGGAAAACAGCCTTGCCTGCCGTTAATGCCTCCATAGCCATGGAAGCATGAAGATTGTGTCGTGTACAGATAAAAACTGTATCAACCTCCGGATCTTTCAAGATGTCCTGATAGTTCGTAGAGATGTATCCTGGAGGAAATCGCTTCGCAACATTGTTGACAACAGCGCCTGTCTTCCCGACCAATGCCTGAAGGACATAGCTCTCGCTAAGTTTAAAGATGTTTGGCAGATGAACGCTGTTGGCAAAACTTCCCGTCCCAACGACAGCAACGCCAAT
>SDBU01008435.1_pt1 | contig 11726 bp, 12 predicted proteins | sample 2277071 | NCBI WGS metagenome assembly SDBU01 (sample SAMN10397929, study PRJNA504765) | marine sediment metagenome | isolation source: marine sediment core GS08_GC12, 126 cmbsf | place: Arctic Ocean: Gakkel Ridge, Loki's castle | collected 2008 | reverse complement strand
TTGGTCGAAGACACCCAATCTATTGTGGCGCCGAAATGCTTCCTTATCCACCACAACCCAGAAATAATACTTGGGAGTCCAGCGATCAAAGTTGTAAATATCAAACCTACAACTCCAAACCGAGGGATGAGTACCCAACCCAAAAACGATCCCAATACCAGATTGAGGATGGCTAACTTCATTGTAATTTGTGTCTTATTCTGACCGTTTAAGAAACTACCCAAACTGAGACTTCCCAATCCAGCGTAGAGATAGATTATGGAATACAAAGTCAGGAAGAACGGAGCCTCAGCATATTCTACGCCGACTACTGCGAACACTATTGGCTCTGACAAAACCATAATCAGCAAAGTTACTGGAATTGTAAGCAACGCTCCGTACTTAACAGAAGCCTGGAACACAACCCTAAGTGTTTCATTCTCCGTTTCCGCTTTAAGCTTTGAAAAAGCTGGAAACAGTATTGTGGCTATGGGTACCGTGAAAAAAGTTATAACAACCGTGAAGTTAACGGCTGCCTGATAGTTACCTAGAACAGTTGTGTAATTAGTGCTATTGGCTATCGTGAAGCTTTGGATTAGCAAAGTATTGTAAAACAGTGGCAAGAATCCTCCTGCTATAACCGCGACTGATAGCGGTAAACCATATCTGAGCAAAGTCTTCAATGTTCTAATAAGATCTAATTTGCTCCATGATTCTTTCTTAGAATTCCTGAAAAATGCGGCATAAAAAATTATTATCCCAATAATTCCAGCGGCAAGTTGTGCAACAACCAGTCCTTGTATAGCACCATAGACACTGTAACCAAGAAATACAAGAAGGGGCGCAAGAAAACACCTTATACCAGAGTTTAAGATCAATGTCAAACTGTGAAATTCCAGTCTGTCTAAGCCAATGAACGTGGACTGGGAAATCTTGAGAAATGAATCAGCAAGAATTGTTAGGGAAGCAATTTCTATCAGAACTTTTACTTCAGGTAGCTTAAAGACGTTTATTGCAAGAAAATCTGCCAGCAAAAAGGACAACAAAGTGAGGAGAGTACCCATAACCAATTCGAACATTGCTCCTGAAACCATAACGTTTTTGATGTTGCTGGTCTTGTTCTCCGATTTGTATTGAGCCAAGAATTTTATCATAGCCGAGTTTATGCCCCAATCTTTGAACAAACTGAGCATTGCAGGGAAAATCAATGCAGTTATGATTATACCCTACTCGCTTGGATCACCCAGCAAACGCAATACAAGTATTAAGCTAATGGCTGTGATGATGCTAGAAATGCTTACACCTATGAAAAGTTTGAAACCGCCCTTTGCCGACGATTTAGCCATTCCAGTTAGCTTATCCAAGACCTGCGCTCCCATGTATTCCTTTTTAGGTTAATCCATATTGGTTGTTTATTTAAAAAGGCTGGATTGGCATCTAGCCTTCAAAATGCCTCTACAGCCCCTTTTTGCTTAAAGTATATGCTAAAAAATTGGAAAACCTCAAATACCGCCAAAAAAGCAGAGTATATACTCCTCGAGAGAGGTTCAAGGAAATGCTTAGCGCCAAACTTCGAGCCTCAATAAATCCTATAATTATGCCTTTGCTAGCTGGGGCGCTGGAAAACGAAATTCCTGATTTAGACATTCATGGCTCGGAAAAGAGACTTTTAGAATTCGCTTATCAAGACTTAGAGACATGTTTAACTGAGAAATTTAGAGACACAACCTCCGATGATATTGAAGAAATATTGAATGACGAAACTCGCCAAGATGAAGTTAAGTCCTTTTTGAAAGTTTGGACAAAGCAGTGGTTAGAAAAATGGAGGGAACGGGTTACATTCTGCCAGAAGGTGCCCCATTTTTCGTTAGAGCATCTCAAGACTAAAAAGAAAGCCGCTAAGATTTTTAAAAAGATGAAAAACGGGCAGGAACTAAAAGAATTGGTTGTGCAGAAGCTGATTAACAACGGTGAAGTCTGCATGGCTGATTTGATAGCGGAAACCATGGTAATTGAGGAGATATCATGTCGTCTGAGAATGAACAAGGGAAAGGCGGCTGCTGACAAGGTTACGTTGGAGCCGTGGAATATCCTCCAAGAAGTATTGCCTCGAGTAAAGCGGTTGACAGAAAGAACGACCCCACTCATTCACTTGAAGCTCATAACGGACGTTTAATCGGCGGCACTCTGGACTTTTACACGTAACCAAAAAGTGGTTTATCACATCATTTCTTTTATGCTGGATGTTATGTCCACGTTTTTTGTGGACAGTTTTGTGAGGTTTTCATCTTTCACATGAGGAAGACTATCTTGGTATGTGGGTCTCTCTTTGTTGTAGAATATTCCGATAGGTATCCTGTCTCCCCATTCAAATGACTTCTCTAAAGCTTTCTTTCGGTCGGTTACGTCGTGCCCTTCTTCATCTAGCTTGTAGATTCTCTGGAGGAACCAATCGTAAGTGTTCAGGTAGTTGAAGCTGACGCAGGGCTGGAACACGTCGATGAATGCGAAGCCCCTATGTTTGATTGCTTCAACCATCAGCCCCTTTAGATGCATCATGTCTCCAGCGAAGCCTCTAGCAACAAAGCTTCCGTTGCTAACCAGAGCGTGAGCCAAAGGATTCAGCATGGGCGGTATAACTCCGAAGGGGGTAGATTTGGATTTGAATCCCTGTTGGCTGGTGGATGTTGCCTGTCCTGTAGTTAAGCCGAGAACCATGTTATCGTGCACTATCAATGTCATGTCTATGTTTTGTCTTATGGCGTGGGCGAAGTGCCCCCAGCCTTCGTTGTATTGGTCTGCGTCTCCCGCAAAACCAACCACAGTTAAGTTAGGGTTAGACAGTTTGATGCCTGTGGCTACGGGTAATACTCTGCCGTGGATGCCATGGAATCCGTTTATGTTTACGTAGTTGACCATTTTGCCGTGGCAGCCTATGCCCGACACAAGAACGGTGTCTTCTCTTTGGAGACCTAGCTCGATCAGGGCTTTTTTGAATGCCATCAATATTCCAAAGTTTCCGCATCCGGGGCACCAAGTGTTCGTTTTTGGTGTCTTCAAATCGTCTAGAGTTACCATTTAGAGCACCTCCTTTATGCTTCGGGCGAGAGCTTCTGGATTGAAGGGACGTCCGTCATACTTCAAAATTTTATGATCAACTGCTGTGAGGAGATGTTCTCGTATTAGGCTGGACATCTGAGAAGTTTTGTTGTTTTCTACTACAATTGTTTTTTTGGCTGATTGCAGTACAACCTGAACCTTACTGACTGGAAATGGAGTAAGATACACTATTTGCATGTAATTTACTTTGAATCCTTCTTTGCTGAGAAGTTTCATGGCTTCTCTTATTGTTCCCTTCGTAGAACCCCATCCGATAATTGTTGCGTCTGCTGTTTTTGGTCCGTGAAGTTTGACTGTTTCGTAACGTTCTAGTTCTTTGGTTAGGGCGTCCAGTTTTTTGAAGCGTTTACCAGCCATTTTTGTTGCCAACACAGGGTCTTCGGTTGTGTAGCCGAGTTCGTTGTGTTCGTCTGCGTTGGTTCTTACTATGACTCCTTTTGTTCCGGGCAGTACTCTGGGTGAGATTCCGTTTTCTGTGAATTTGTGCCGTTTGTATTCTTCTCCAGCAAATTGGTCTGTTACGAGTTGTCCGCGGTCGATTCCGATTCTGTTTTGGTCGTAAATTTCTGTGGTTCCGTTGCTTTCTGCTAAGTATTTGTCGGAGATTATTATTGCTGGAATCTGAAATTTTTCTGCCAAATTGAACGCTTCCAAAGTATTATAGAAGCATTCCTCTACGTCTCCCGGCGCGATTACTACTCGGGGAAATTCTCCTTGGGATGCGTGGATTGCAAATCTGAGGTCTCCTTGTGCAGTGTATGTGGGAAGTCCGGTGCTGGGTCCGGGTCTTTGAACTAGGGCTATGACTGGTGATGTTTCGGTCATGCCTATCATGCCTAAGCCTTCGGTCATGAGGCAGAAGCCGCCTCCAGAGGTTGCTGTCATGGTTCTTACTCCTGCGTAGGAGGCTCCGGCGACCATGTTTATTGCGGCTATTTCGGTTTCTGTTTGGATGACTATCATGTTGTATTGGCGGTCTACGGACGCTAAAAAGTGGAGTATAGATGTGGCTGGTGTCATGGGGTATGCTGCGTAGAGTTTGCAGCCTGCGTTGATTGCTGCTAATCCAATTGCTTCGTTTCCTGTGACGAACATTTTTTGTTTTTTTGTTTTTACGGTTTTTAGTTTGTAGTCGAAGCTGTCAGAATAGTTTTGTTTGGCGTAGGCGTATCCTTGTTTTGTGGCGGCGATGTTTAGTTCTGCGGTTTTTGGTTTAAATGTGTCCTTTAGGACTTGGTTCATGATCTGTGTGTCGTAGTCTAGGAGGGCGATTGCTGCTCCTAAAGCTACGGTGTTCTCCATTATTTGTGGTCCCTGTAGTTCTTTGACGATTTTTCGTAGGGGCACATGAATTAGTTTGATGTCGTCTCTTCCCAGTTCTTGGTTGGTTATTGTGATTTGGTCGGCGTCGTAGATTATAGCTCCGCCCGATACTAGTTCGTCTTTGTGGAAAAGAATTGTTTCCTTGTTTAATGCTATAATTAGGTCGACTGTGTCGGCTTGTGAGTAAACTTCTTCGTTGTCGGCTCTTACTGTGTAGAAGTTGTGTCCTCCTCGTATGAGTGATTGGTAGTCGTTTGCGCCAAAAACGTTGAATCCTCCTCTTAGGCAGATTTTGGCGAATAATAATCCGGAGCGGTTTATTCCTGCTCCTGCTTCTCCGCCAACCAGCAATGAAAGCTTGTTAATTATCAAGACGATTCACCTACGTTAGATGAGTTTCTCGTTTGTTTCCAAGTTAATGATGTGAATAGCATTAAATGGGCAAGCTTCAGCAGCTTTTTTGTGGCAAGTCAGTTCGTCTAGTTCTATAGCTTCGCTGTTGGAAACTTTTTTTGCGCCTTCGATATGGGATTTTCCGGTTTCGTCTGAAAGTTTGAAGTTGGAGCATAATTCAACGCATGCTCCGAAACTCTGGCACACATTGTGGTCTATTTCCACGCGGAATTTAGTCATAAAATTCACCTTAAATCGGCAAATATACTAGCTTTTTCTAAGCCTATATCATTTACCCTCAAAATGTTAGACTTCACGATTAGTCGTTTTGAAAGTTTAAGTGCGCTATTTCCATGTTATAATCAAGTTGGGGGCTTGTGTGTTGAAGGAAGCGATGTTTTACGAAAAGTTAGATGATAAGTTGGTTAACTGCAATCTGTGTAGTCACCGCTGCCGCAGAATTGCTGATTCTAAGAGGGGGATATGTGGGGTCAGGGAGAACCGTGGCGGCAAGCTGTACAGTCTCGTTTACGGCAGAGTTGTTGCTAGGTCAGTGGATCATATCGAAAAAAAGCCGCTGTTCCAGTTTCTTCCGGGTTCCATGTCATATTCTATAGCAACGGTTGGATGCAACTTTGGATGTGGAAACTGTCAAAACTTTGACATTTCTCAACTGCCCAAAGAACGCAAAGTAATAGTTGGACCGGAAACATCTCCCGAAGAGATTGTTTTGGCGGCTAAACGAAACAACTGCAAGAGCATAGCCTACACTTACAGTGAACCCACCATCTTTTTTGAGTATGCCCTTGATGTGGCTAAGTTGGCGAAAAAAGAGGGACTCAAAAACGTTTTTGTGACAAACGGCTACATCACCCAAGAAGCATTAAAGGAGATTGCTCCATACTTGGACGCCGCCAACATTGACCTGAAAAGTTTCAGCGACGACTTTTACAAAAACAACTGCGGAGCCCGCCTAAAACCCGTGCTGGACTCGATTAAACTCTACAAAAGCTTGGGAATTTGGACAGAAATAACAACATTGATTATCCCAACATTAAATGACTCAGAAGACGAGTTACAAAAAATTGCAGAGTTCATCAAAGAAGAAGTGGGCGAAGACACCCCTTGGCACATAACCCAGTTCCATGCCATGTATAAACTTCCAGATTTGCCGCGTACACCAGTTGGAACCCTAAGAAAAGCAAGACAGATCGGATTAGAAGCAGGCTTAAGGTACGTTTATGAAGGAAACGTACCCGGAGAAAATGGAGAAAACACTTACTGCCCAAGCTGCAAAAAAACTTTGATTCAAAGATTCGGTTACAACATTCAAGAAAACAAAATCAAAAATTCAAAGTGCACATATTGTGGAGCAAAAATCGACGGCGTACACTCGTAACCCGTTTTTGTTGTACGTACCAGAATAAGACACCTAACTGAATAAACGTCTTAGTAACTGTTAGTTTTATGGAAGTGCACACAAAAGAAAAGGGCAAAACTGATCTTGAGATCATTCCCATTCTTTTGTAGTGGGTGGAAATTGTGCGCTCTTCACTTACTACTTTCAAGTGTCCTAGATTTAATGCTTCAGAATTGCCAATCAATATTTCAATGTAGTTTCTCGGGATGACTCAAGATAGACAATTGGGACAAAAACTGTTGAGATGCCTGTTTGCTTAGTCTGTTAAACTTGTATCTGAAGCTGATTTAGGTTCGTTTGTGACGTTTAGGAGTCCTTAGGGCTAATAGCATGATGAGGGTGAACTCGACTATAGTGTGGGTTATTGAAAACCGTATGCCGCTTTTGGCGCCAGATTTGGCGTCGTGAGTGATTGTTACAAAGAATAGTGGTCCGGGAGCTAGGGCACCCGAGGCTGTTAGACTGATGACTGTGATGGCGAAGTTCAGGGGGTCCATGAATGTAGGAAACTGTGGGGTGAATAATGAATTTCTGCATGTTATCCGAAAACGTAAGAACCATTTGATTGTGTGGATGCTCTTTCTTTTTCAGGTTCACAAATCGTTTGGTGTATTTGTGTTGGACGGAAATACGAAAACGTTTATTACATGTCAAGATTCAATATGTGAATTAGAGTGCACGCAAAAAAAGGGGCAAAAACATGAGGGCAACATCAATTTTCTTAGCCTTTTTCTTAATATTCACTGCCGCATCAATAGCTGTCCCGATTCCACTATTCCCCGGAAACATAATTGCCACACTTTCTGGAATACCCGCCTCCGATTATATGCCTTATCTGGGAGCCTTAACAAACGGGTTAACCTACGGGTTCGTCACTTGGCTGGTATTCTTTCTGATTGACAAAAAATTAGAGAAATCAATGTCAATAAACTCCAAAAAAATAACCCGTTAACAAACCCGCAAAACTGGTAACAATCCATATTTTTTGTTCACATAAAGGGGTCTGCCAGCCTTATAGTCTTCATACCTGTTAAGGTCGGTCTGGGACGGCTACATCATCCCCCAGATATGCTACAGCATCCCCTGCTATTTCAACATCGTCCCAGACAAACCAATACTGCAACATACCAAACGTCCTATGGTACATGAAAAAGAACGGATACGCAGACACAACAATCAAAGCAGTAGGCAAAAGACTAAGACACCTACAAAAAAACTGCAACCTACAAAAACCAGAACAAATCAAAGGCTTCATCGCAAACAAACAATGCAGCAACGGACACAAAGAATCACTAATCGAAGCATACGTAATACTAATGAAATCAATAAACAAAGAATGGAAACAACCATTCTACAAAAAATACGACAAACTACCAAAAATCCCAACAACACAACAACTCAACATGCTAATATCACACGCAACAACACGCATGGCACTAATACTATCAATGTCAAAAGAACTAGGCACAAGACCAATAGAACTAACATGGCTAAAAATCAAAGACATAAACCTACAAAACGGAACAGTAAACATAAAATCCGCAAAACACTGCAACGCAAGAATACTAAAACTAAAAACAAGAACCCTAGACATGCTCAAAGAATACATCAACAAAAAAGACCTAAAACAAAATGACCGACTATTCCCCACCAAATCCTAAACACAGTAACCAACGGATAAAAGGAAACACAACAACCCTTTTTTGGTTGTTTTATCGAAGAATTTATATGAAAGATTTTACATATATAAACATATTCACATACATGTTTGAGATGAATGTTTTGTTAAAAGTGTTTATCGCTTATGACTCGAAATACGGCAACACAAAACTTGTTGCACAGAAAATCTTGGAAGGAATGATGGAAAGTAATGGAATTGAAACTGCCATTGGTTACGTCAAGGAAGTCAATGTTAATGAATTGGCTGATTTTGATGCAATAGTTCTTGGCGGCCCAAATCACTTTGGTAGACCCTCCCAAACCATAAAGACCTTTGTTAATAGGCTGGCTAAATTGGATCTGAAATCAAAAAAAGTGGCAGTATTTGGTACCTATGCGGGAAAAGTAAGAAATCCCGATAGAGCGGTAAAAAAACTAGAAAAAATCGTGAAAAAGAAACTACCAAATCTAAGCCTTGTTTCACCAGGCGGACTATCAATAAGAGTGAATAAGTTACGGGGTCCCATAATCGATGGGGAACTGCCTAAATGCATAAATTTCGGGAAAAAACTAGCGAGCCAACTTTAAAGTTAATATTATTCAATTTTTTTAACCCCAAACCCAAACTGCTCGCTTCTACTTACTTTCTCCTACTAACTCTCTCAAACAATAAGAAGATCGCTTTATAAAAAAACTTAAATCATTTTTTGAAATAACTAAATATGTGATTAGGTATGCAATTTGAAACTAATGTTCAAGAGATCATTCGGCGTACATATAATGTTAAAAGTTTTCGATTTTATCGACCCGCAAAATTCGAGTATAAACCTGGACAATGCATTCTTATTACTATACATATAAATGGAAAAGAAGCAAAGAAATACTTCACAATTTCCAGCAGCCCAACACAAAAGACATTTTTAGAATTTACTCAGAAATTGACTGGTAATGAATTCTCAAATGCACTAGAAAATCTGAAAAAGAGTGATTGGACAAGAATTGGTGGACCTTTCGGTAATTTTTCTTTTAAGGGAGACTTTAAAAAAATAGGAATGATAACTGGAGGTGTTGGAATAACACCATGTAGGAGTATGATCAGGTATTGTTTGGATCAAAAAATCGATTGTAATATTGTGCTATTATATTCAAACCGAACAGAAGAAGACATTGTCTTTAAAGAAGAATTTGACCAAATTCATAGACAAAATCGAAACATTAAGATTGTATATACACTTACTAAAGCAAAAAAACAGTGGAATGGATATTCCAGAAGAATTGACAAAGAAATGATTCTTGAAGAGATTCCAGATTTTAAAGAGAGAATTTTTTTTATTTTTGGTCCACCAAATTTAGTCTCAAATATGGAAAAAATTCTTGACAAAATAAATGTGGATAAAAAAAATATTCGAAAAGAGAATTTTTCAGGCTAGTAAAAGACAAGGTATACTATAAAAAGTTAAGATTTTATCCCAAAATCCCAATCCCAAACCCAAACATTTCACACAATAGAGTTGGGAGTGTGCGCATGCAAAAACCTAAATGCAATTGCAGGATGAAAGTAAAATCATGATGGAGATCATCCAAAAATGAGAAAACAAAAGAAAATAGGAAAAAAAGCACGTCCTAAAGAATTACTAAGCACTAAGGCTGGGACGGCTACATCATCCCCCAGTTTCTCGGGGTGTTTCCGCTTTTAAGGCTTTATCACAATGTTTCGCTATGCAAGCGCATACTTATAGAATGTACATTATTGTGGTATTACATCCATGAAATTTTGATGATGTTACGCTTTTCTAGCCGTCTCATTGCTTCAAAGAATTCGCTCTTCTGTTTTCCACTGAGTTCAAAATGCTGCATCATATCCTTAACATGTGTTTGAGCAGATCCGCACCTTTGATTTCTACGCTGCAAATAATTTACGACACGTCGCTCGATCTTTCCACACCTCCATGTAGTGTTTCGAATGAGAGTGGCGATGGACATGAGCATCTTCTGAGCCTCTAATCCTCTTCGTTTAATCAGAACTCTTCACTCCAAAGTATTCTGTCATAACTCGATGGTATTCCCATAATTATTTGTTTTTGTTTTTTTGCCTAAAATTTTATAGATGTCATCGTTTCTTTGAACCGTAAGTCTTCGAGCTTGAACCGCCACAAACGCTTCTCTTTCAGGCTTTCCGAATCGTTCTCTGTAAAATGTGATTACAGGCTTCTCACAAACAAACTGCAAAACCCTCACCCCTTGATGAGTAAACGTAGAGCTGCAGAAAATTAAGAGTTACCCGTTTACTCTTTCTTGTAGGGTATGAGGCAGAGAAGCTTGCATGGTTTTTTGCTGTTGTTTTTCAGTTGATGTTTCTCGTTTGAAGGAATAAAAATGGCATCTCCAGCCTTAAACTTCCGTTCTTCTTTTCCGCCAACCACAAGCCCTTCGCCCTCCACTATGAAAATTTCATGTTCCCAATCGTGGCTGTGAAGAGGGCTGTGTCCTCCAGTCTCCATTTCGAAGAGTCTCATGGCAAAGTTTTTGGCTCCCATCTCTTTGGTTATGAGCCATCTGACTTTCAGTTTTGAGCTTCCGCCTTCAGCATCTTTCGCTTCAATGTCGGTGTAAGGGAAGATTTTCATCTTGTTAGCCTCTCTAAAAGTAGTGTATAATCGGGGATATTAGTTGTGTGTCTGGTTTGTAATGTTTTCTAGGTGTATATGAAGATTTATTAGTAAATTTTTACTATATTTTGGTAAACATATACTGGGGGATATAACACGGGGCTACTCTCAACCCACGAATCAATCGTCTGGAAAAAATTTCACAACGGAAAACCCACCAGCGACATCGCAGCCGAAAGTGAAGAAAAGTGGAGCTCATCTTACGTGTCACGAGTCCTTAACAGAACAAGAAAAAAGATTGCAAAAGCACTTGAAGAACACGCAAAAAGTCACCGCCTCGACATCGAGAGCCTATTAGACTACAAGGGACTGCTGATCGGATTCGACTATCAAGCGAACGCTCAAGTGTACATCGTCTTCACCAAGAAACTTGGAATCATCGTTTGGTACAAGCACAACTCCTACGCAGGTAAACTATGCCCTGACTGCCCAAAGGAATCCGAGTGCAGAAAAATCTTGGACACCCTCCTAGAAGAGTACAGCATCACCTTAAGACCTGATGAGAAAAAACTTCTCATGACTCAACAATCTATTGCGATTCTCAACAAGCTCGCGGCAAAACAGATTCCTCGGTATAAAAGAAAAAATGAAGGTGATTAAATTTGGAAAAAGACATTAGAGAAAAAGTAATCAAGCCTCCAATCAAGAGAGTTACTAGCGGAAAAATCTTCAAACCATCGAAGGCATTTCTACATAAGAACCTATTTCAAACCGTATTTTTGGCGGTCATTTTTTGGTTGACTGTTGTCCTCGGTTTCATAATGGCATCCTTTCTGGGTGCTGTCGTAGATCCAGAAAGTATTCCAAATGCCATTCAACACATTAACACTTGGATTTTCCCTATTAACTTCTGGGTAATCGTCATCAATATGATTTGGTTGATACCCATCTTGATTTTCATTCCCTTCGAATTCAGGAGCATTGAGTACTCGGTGAAAGCTGAGACTGGTGAAACAATGCCTGAGATCTACGTAAAGCGAGGTGTATTCACTATTACCCGAAAGCATGTGCCCTTCAGAACAATTACGAACATATCAAGCAAGGCAGGTCTCTTCGATCGACTGTTTGGTATCGGTTCAGTTCACATCGAGACTGCAGGTTATTCTGGTAGTAATCAGACAGGCCCCGAAGTCAAACTAGAAGGCATCGTGTTTTATGAGGAA
>SDBU01008434.1_pt1 | contig 11728 bp, 7 predicted proteins | sample 2277071 | NCBI WGS metagenome assembly SDBU01 (sample SAMN10397929, study PRJNA504765) | marine sediment metagenome | isolation source: marine sediment core GS08_GC12, 126 cmbsf | place: Arctic Ocean: Gakkel Ridge, Loki's castle | collected 2008 | reverse complement strand
AGCGTAAGCCTCCCAGAATGTTTTCAGGGGGCGGTAGCGAGTCATTGGGCATCCAGGAAGTCAAGCATCTCATCCATCGAGTCAAAGGTGCGGAATTGACCCTGGGCAGCGGCCTCGTCTGCGGCCCGTTCCATTGCCTGCCACTGTTCCATCCAAAAATACGCTTGCTTAGTCTCGACCGCCAACTCGCAGATTGATCTCAGCATTTCGCGGTAGACGTCGTAGCTCAACAATACTTCGCGAGGGACACCCTGTTGGTCATAAAAGGTTTTGACAGTTGACAATTGGATATTACTCATCGTTGCCTCCTGCTTACGTGCACATTTACCAGAAAACTCATATAGTTGAGTATACCGTGAAATTGAATCTCTGTCAAGATAATCAGTTGATCGCGACCTGCGAGCCCTGGGGCGTTTTGAACACGTCAATGCGCACGGGGAAGGCGTCCTTCAACTCCTCGATGTGGGTGATGACCAGGATACGCTCGAAGTCCTCTTTGATGGAGTTGATGGCCTCCACCAGTCGCTCCCGCCCCTGGGCATCCTGGGTGCCGAAGCCCTCGTCAATGACCAGGGTCTGCAACCTGGCCCCAGCACGGCGGGCCAGCAGTTTGGACAGGGCGATGCGGATGGCGAAGTTGACCCGAAAGCTCTCCCCTCCACTGTAGAGTTCATAGCTGCGGGTGCCCAGCTCGTCGGAGATCTTGATGGCCAGCGTCTCCACGGTGTCACCTTTGAGGGTCTCGCGCTGGGTCTCGAAGCGCACGTGCATGCGCCCGTCGGTCATCCGCGCCAAAAGCCTGTTGGCCTCGTCCTCGATCTCAGGGATCGCGCTCTCGATGATCATGGCCTGCAGGCCCTTCTTGCCGAAGGCCAGCCTCAACTCGTCGTAGATGGCCTTCTCCTCGGCCACCTGGCGCCTTTCCTTGAGCTTCTTCTCCCGCTCCTTAGTCAGGTAATCGCAGTAGTCCAGCTTCTGTCTGGCCGCTCCCAGGACCTGGCGGGCGCGGGCCTCTTTGCTCCGCAGCTCGTCCACCTCCCTGCTCTTTCCCTCTAGTTGGGTGGCCAGCTCGGGTAGCCGGGTCAGCTCCTGGGCCAGCGCTTCTTTTTTAGCCAGGTCGGCGGCCAGGGTCTCTTGCCAGCGAGCCTTATTCTTGCGCAACCGTTCCAGGTTAGCTCGCTCCTCGTCAACGCGGGCCAGAGCTGCCTTCAGCCTGGCTTTGTCTTCCTCGAAGCGGCCGAGGACTGTGAGGTCTCGCCGGACCTCCTGGTGAGCCTCAGGATCGTAGCCCAGCTCCTCGATTTGCCCTAAAAGCTCCGCCAATTTAGCTTGTTCAGCCTCGGCGTATTTCCTGCTGGTCAAGCGCTCGTCCAGTTCTACCAGCTTTTCCCGCTGTTGGACCAGCTCCTCGGCGGCCACTTTCGCCTCGGCCAGGCTCTTTTCCAGCGTCGCCTCCCGCTTCTGCAGCGCCCCCTTGCTCGCCAGCTCCCGCCCGATGGCCTCGATCTCTTGCTCTAAGGCCCGGCTCCGAGTGGCCAGCTCTTCGATCTTGACTTGATTGGCCTGATAGAGGGCATCGCTCTCCGCCATCTCGGAGGAGAAATTCTCCACTAGCCGGACTCTGTCCCCCTCCGAAAGCTCCTGGCTGCAGAGGGGGCAGTGAGCCTCGGCAACTTGTAGGAGCTTGCTTTTCTCCTTGAGAGAAGCTATTTCGCCCTTGATCTGCTCGTTTCGTGTCTTGAGGCTGGTTTTCTGGTTGGATAGCTCTCCTGTCTCCTGCTGTTTGGCCTCCCGTTCGCCCTCTCGCTGGCCTAATCGCTCCAGTTCAGCCCGAACCTTGGGCAACTCCGCTTCCAGTGTTTCTAGCTCCTGGGCCAGGGCCGAAAGCTCTCTCACTTTCTCCGAACAGAGGCGCTGTTCCAAAGTCAGGGAGTGCCTGGCTTCGGCGATGATGGCCTCCAACTGGCCCCTGCGCTCGTTCAGTTTCACCAATTGCGCTAGCTTGTCGTTCAGCGCCTCGTGGAATTGACGGGCGGCAGTCAGGGCGGCGAAGCCCTCCTCGATGAACTTCCTCTCACGCATGACCGCCTCGTACTCGGCTAAGCGTTCCTCGCAGGCGGCTATCTGCTCCCCGATTTCGGCCAGCTCTCGCTCCCCCTGGACCAGCCGCGCCGACAGTTCCTTGATCTGGACCCGTTTCAGATCCAGTTCCTTCCACTCCTCTCGCAGCTTGCGCAGCTCTTCTTCGGCCCCTCGCAGGGTGACATTCAAGTTCTCAACGTCAGCCTGGGCCTGTTTTAGCTCCTCTTCGTATTCCGGCTTTCGTTCCAGCTCCCGCTCTATCCCTCGGATCTGAGCGGCGATCTGTTCGACCTCGCTCTTCCTGACCTTAGCCCGCTCCTTGGCTCGCTCTTCGTATTGATCGTAGAGGGAGAGACCCAGGATCTCGCCGAGGATGCGCTTGCGCTCGCCAGGGGGCTTGATGGTAAACTCGTCGGCGCGCCCCTGCAGCAGGAAGGCCGAATTGATGAAGGTCTCGTAGTTCATGCGCAGGATTCTGTTGATGCGGGCCTGGGTCTGGCGAATGGTAGGCTCGGTGAGGGGGCGGAAGAGGTCGTCGTCGCGCACCTGTAGCTCCAGGGAACTCCGCCCTCGCCCGCGGCTGTCCCGCTTGCGGATGACCCGGTAGCGGTTCTCGCCGAGGGCGAACTCGAACTCCACCTCCATTTCCGTCTGGCCCAGGCGGATCAGCTCGTCGTCACGTTTGGCGCGAGCCTTGCCCCACAGAGCCCAGGTGATAGCATCCAGCAGGGCCGACTTGCCGTGGCCGTTGTCCCCGGCCAGGCAGGCCAGGTGGATGCCGGAGAAGTCCAGCGAATCGAGCTCGCGGTAGCACATGAAATTACGCAACTGAAGTTTAAGCGGGATCATAATTAAACCTCCAACTTCCAATCTCCAACTTCCAACTTCCACTATGATACCACAGGATGGCGAAATGCTCAAGCCTGGGCAGCGGAACTATGGGTGTTTGGACTAAAAGCTGATTTGATGTATAATCATCAAAAGCACAGCATGGGGCTGAACATGCGCGTCAAGTTAAGGGTGGTGTCGTGCTTGCCAAGGCCGCACGGCCATGAAGTGGCCGTGCTACGAAGCTCCCGCCCGATGAATCGGGCTCAAGAACCCCGTTTACGGGGTGGTAGCTCTGTAGCCGTGGCACTTCATGCCACGGCGGAGCTGGCCAGCAACCGTTTTCCCGCAAGCTGCCGTCTTAGCTTGACGCGCATGGGCTGAACCCCCGTGCTGAAAGAGCGAAGCCCCTTCGGGGCTAGGTTTTAGCCCGCGGGGCTTTGCTCTTTCAGCGTCGAGCTTTAGCTCGGCGCTCAGCGGACATGGCGAAAGGTCAAGGTCTGTTATGCGAAAGAATACTCATGGAGGTAGCCATGGATCACGTTCTGGGTTTGAAATGCGTCCTCTGCGGCGCGGAGTACGACGTCGGTGAGGTGCTCTACGTCTGCCCCAAGCACGGCGACGAGGGCATCCTCGATGTCGTGTATGACTACGAGCTCATCGGCCAGCGGCTGACCAAGGACCATCTGGCCAAGGACCAGCAGACCAGATCCATCTGGCGCTACGCCGACCTCTTGCCCATCGCCGACCTCAGCCTCGTTCCGCCCCTACAAGTGGGCTGGACGCCGTTGTACCGGGCCGAGCGGCTGGGGGAACGGCTGGGCCTGAAGCATCTCTGGGTCAAAGATGATGGTCGGGAGCCGACGGCCTCTTTCAAAGACCGGGCCAGCGCGGTGGGGGTGGTCAAGGCTCTGGAGCTGGGGCGCGACGTCATGACCTGTGCCTCCACGGGCAACGCCGCTTCGTCTTTGGCTGGCCTGGCGGCCAGCGTGGGGCTGACCACCTACATCTTCGTCCCCCACACGGCTCCCCAGGCCAAGGTGGCCCAACTGCTCATCTTCGGGGCCAACGTCATCATGGTGGAGGGCACCTACGATCAGGCCTTCGACCTCTGCCTGGAGGCCTCAAAAGAATATGGCTGGTATAGCCGCAACACGGCCTATAATCCCTACCTCTCCGAGGGGAAGAAGACGGCCGCTTTGGAAATCTGCGAGCAGTTAGGATGGGAGGCGCCCGACCGGATGTTCGTCTCCGTAGGCGACGGCTGCATCATCGGCGGACTCTGGAAAGGGCTCAAAGACCTGTACGCTCTAGGCTTCATTGATAAGATGCCGAAGCTGATGGGCGTGCAGGCGGAGGGAGCAGCACCTCTGGTCAGAGCCTGGCGAGAGGGGACGGAGGAGATCGAGCCCGTCGTCCTCGATACCCTGGCCGACAGCATCGCCGTGGGCGTGCCCCGCGACCGCATCAAGGCCCTGCGGGCGGTGCGGCAGACCGGCGGGGAGTACGTGGCGGTGAGCGATGAGGAGATCCTGGACGCCATGCGCGTCCTGGCGCGGCGGGCCGCCGCCTTCGCCGAACCCGCTGGGGCGGCGGGCTTCGCTGGTTTGGCGAAGCTGGTGCGCCAGGGTCGGATTGACCCTGAGGAGCGCATCGTGGTGCTGGTCACTGGCAACGGCCTCAAGGACGTCGCCAGCGCCATCAAGGCCACCGGTCAGCCTCACCTCATCGAGCCGACGATGGAGGAGTTGAGGCGGTTGATGGGGAGGATAGGCGGGTATGCGTCAACTTAAGGCCGCTCTCAGCGGTTGACAGCCAAAGCTCGATGTGCCCAAAATACCTTCAAGCCAGCTTTGGAAGTACACACCTTGAGAAGACAGTGGGACACCATATAAGTAGAATTCTGGCTAAATTGGGGGTTGGTTCCCGGACTGAAGCAACGCTGTGGGCGGTGAGGTGGGGATTCGGGGCCCTGGGGTAGGGCATAGGGAAGATTCCCTATAGACAAACTCTCCTTTTTGTGGTAGAATGGGTTTGAGGGTACAGAAGCCACATTCACAGACCGATGGAGGGGGCAACATCCGGCACGAGTGGGACTTCGGGTATCACGCCTGGGGTAACCTTCAACCTTAACCGAGTCGCCGTAGTGTTCCCGTACGATTAAGATAATTATCAGGAGGTGTTCGATGAAGTCGAAAGCCGTACGCTACTGGTCTATCATCGCTGTTTCAGTACTGCTTATTCTAGCAACCGCGATAATCGTGGCGGGTGCTGGTTTGTGGAGTCCGTCATCCTCAACCCCACCCCCTCCTCCGACCCCGGGCCCTCCACCCACTCCTTTGCCGTATGAACCAAAAGGGGGAGAGCCTGTAAGGAATCGCGACGAGGCCATCCAACGTGCTCTGTTGATGGAGTCCCGTGGGGCTGTCCGTGAGCAACCATTGACACCCGATATGATAATCGTTGAACGATACGCAACCCGGCAGGAAGCATCGGATGTATACGGTTTCGGTACTTGGACTGAGCCAGGGGTGATGTCGGAGCCCGTGTGGGTCGTGAGGATCAAGGGCAAAGTCTGTCTCAGCATGCCAGGGGGGCTGGGTTCTCGGCAAGGGTGTGAAGAAACGGACGGCGTCACCTACGTTATCTCGCAGAAGACCGGATACTTGTTGGCTATCAGCTCAAGCGCCGAGACGTGGAGTGAGACGTTAGAGAGGTTAGGCCAAGAGTAGATTCCGCCGCAGGTCAGGTTGTCTTTACATCCTCAAATGTCTGCGGCGTGGGCGGCAGGTACGGGCCTCCCTGGGCCTTACTGACGGTGTAGCGCCAGTGGTGCAGGAGGCATACCCCATTCGCGGCTGCCGTGGACAGATTAGAGGTGCTGTCATGATTGAAAAGGGGCACTACGGCAGTGCCCCTTTTGGTTTATCACTCGACGCGGATGCTCCCCAGGATGACCCTATCACTGGTCAGATTCAGCTCTTGATCGAAGATGGGCACGCGCTTGGTGGTCGTCAGGCCGTACATGCCCACCTCGATCCAGTATTCGCCCGGCGGTGTCTGGGGGTCGAGGACGATGGTGTAGCGATCATCTATGACCTGGCCCTCCAGCCACTTGGGAATCCACAGGAAGGTGGGATAGCTGCCGCCCAGCGGCGTGAAGTCCTTCTGCCCCCAGATGCGGTTCGATGAATCTATGACGTGGACGAAGATGGTGTAGCATTCATCTATGGGCTGCAGCGCCCGCCAGTAGAGGGTGACATAAAGAGCCTGGCCTGGGTGCGCAACAGCGGTGTCCTGAGCTTGTCGAAGGGTCGGCTGAGTCCTGGTCTTCTCCAGCAGAATCTTGCTGTCGAAGTTGGCCAGGGCTTTTTTTACGAGGTCCAAGGGCGGCTGGATCTCGCCCTCCTCGACGCGCACCGTTGTCAGCTCGATGGTGGCGCCGCTGCTGGAGAGGGGCAGGTCCTGCCCTCGCGAGAGGGAAGTGATGCCCAGCTCCAGGGGATACTCGCCAGGCTCGGTGCCGAAGGGGATGGTGATGTCGTAGCGCTCGGCCACCACCTGGCCCGGCTCCCAGAAGGGGGTCAGGAAACGGCTGTCGGTGGTGAAGCGGTACCAGTGGGCCAGGTGGACGAAGGGCATGTAGTACTCGTCCAACTGCTGTAGGGCCTGCAGGTAGAGAGTCAGGTGGAGGGTCTCGCCCACCCGCGCCGCATCGCGATCCAGGTCGTAGCCCAGGACGGCGATCTTGTCTTCGACGGTTGCGTCCAGGGGATGCTGCATGGGTGGGGGATCGAACATGGGCTCAGGTAGCACCCGGTAGAATGGGCCGACCGGTAGGAGGCGGTATCTATCCGCCACCGAGCGCCGGTAGCCTGAGAGGTAGACAGGCCCCTGGCTCAGGTTGGCCTCCACCAACTCCAGCCAGGGATTGGCTGTGCCTGCGGGTACGAACCTGGCCTGGACGTTGGGCTTGCGCCCCTCGACAAATTCATAATACCAGAGAGGGGTGATGTGGTCCCAATCGCAGAGGAGGACGGCCCCTTTGTCCTGGAGGTAGTCGAAGGTGGCCTGGACGAAGTCGTCGGCCAGGCGGTAGTCGCTCAGATCCACGCGCGAGAGGTTGAGCAGGCCCATCTTGATGGGGGATACAAACAAAAGCAGGGCCAGGGCGACCGAGCAGAGGGCCTTCGTCTGGGGCTTGGCTTGCCATCTCTCCAGGAGATCGAACAGGGCTATCGCTCCACAGCCGATCCAGACGGCGTAGGCCATGAAGGGCAGGTGCAGGTACTTCATCACGTCCTGGATAGTGTTCATGATGAAGGCCGAGTTCAGGGCGAAAAAAAGCGCCAGCAGCACGAAGACCTTCCGCCTTTTGAGAGCCAGCCAGATGGCCCCCGCAATGCCCAGCAGGATAGCGGGGGCATTGTATTGCAGGCCCAGGAGCGTCTTGAGGGCCAGCACGCGCTGGGGCTGCTCCCGCCAACTGAAGGGGAAGAGGTTCATGCGCAACCCTTGTGCCGTTACCAGGCGCAGGAAGCCCTCCAGCGTGTTCGTACCCTGCGGGCCGAAAGGGGGCGCGTTTCTGATGGGATAGTACAGGTAAACCGAGAGGCCGAGCAGGAACAGAAGGCCGAAGGTTGCTAGCTTCCTGGGGCTGATCAGCAGTTGGCGTTTGACCAGGAGGATGAAGGCGGCGAAGGCGGGGAAGCTGATTAAAAGAAGGGGGTGGTGGGTCAGGCTAAGGCCGCAGGTTAGGGCGAAGGCGTACAGCCACCTGTCGTCGCCGCTCTTGTCCCAGGCGAGCAGGAGGAACAGGGCCAGGGCAGCCAACGTTGCGGTCAGGGTGTGAGCGTTGGTGAAGGTGGAGTGTTGCCAGAAGTTGGCGCTAACGGCGAAGGTAGCAGCGCCCAGGATGGCCGGAACCTGGGCGGCGAGCGAAGAGAGCTTTTTCGACGACAGTTGCAGAATGATCAGGTAGGTGAGGGGAACGGTCAGCGCGCCGCAGAGGGCGGTGAAGAGGTTCATCCGGTAGGCGACGCTGCTCAGGGGAAGGAGGGTGAAAAGCTTCCCCAGCAGGACGTAGAGAGCGTAGCCCGGCGGGTGAGCGATGCCCAGGATGTAGGGCACGAACTGGAACTCCGCGGCGTCCCCCGGCACCACCGAAGGGGCCATGGTGCTGACGTAGAGTAGAAAGCTGCCGACGAACGACGACGCGGCGACTATTCCCACCAGTCTTCTTTGTAAGAAACATCTTGCTGAGTTGATCATGCTTTCGTTACCTCCGGTGCTGGCAATTATACCACCGTTCAGTTCTCTTGGCAACGCGGTTTGCATTTGACACTTGAATCGTTGTATGATAAAATAGCATTGTAAATATTGGTCGATACTTGGACATCGTTGTCCTCAGCCAGTCAAGGAGGTGATGCCTATCCTACATTCTCTTATCGGAACTCGACAATCGCCGATGCAATGCCTTCAGTTTTGGCAACCTTACCAGTTTTTTATCGGTCGTTCGCGACCCTCCGGCCAGGCATGGATATAGCTCATGCTGCCTCGCTGAACGACCCCAGCTATCCGCGCAAGCGGAGAAAGGAGAGGAACATGTATCCCAGTACCAAGAAACGCAAGCTATGGACGGTCGTCTTGCTGACGACTATGTTGCTCGGCCTAGCTCTAGTGCCTACTCAATTGGCATACAGCCAGGTCGGCAGAGACGCGCTGGCGGCCTGTGCGAAGGCGGCCTTTTCCACCGAGGAGGATTTCATCACGCAAGGACCGGAACCGGCGGATGGTAACCCCATCATCTCCGACGGCGACCTGCTCTCGCCTGATGGTATCGTCTGTGCCCGTAACCGGGACCTGGTGCACGATGTCTTCGATGTGGATCAGGACGTGGGCCTGGACGCCGTTGACGTGCTCAGCGTGGAGGACTACCTGGTGGCCTTCTCCAGCGAACTGGATAGTCCCCACGGCAACTTCACTGCCGGCGACTTGCTGGCCACCAACGGAGCCGTAATCGCCAACGTTGCCCTTACCGCGAACTTCCAGCTAGGGTACGACATCGGCCTGGACGCGCTTCACTTTGTGGGGGATCCAGAACAGATCGTCGCCTTCCTGGACGAGGTCAAAGGCCTGAGCCGAGACTACTGGTTGCAGAACCCCGGTGCCCTTGCCGGCATGCTCCGCCAGTGGAGCATTGACATCTGGTTCTCCACAGAGGGGACGGCGCCGTCGGTGGAACAACCTGTGTTCCTCGACGGGGACCTGCTATCGGCTCGCGACGGCGTCATCGTGGCCAGCAACGGCTTGCTGCTGCCACCCTCGGTGCCCGCCGGCATCCCCACTCGTGGCGTGGACTTTGGCCTCGACGCCTTCAGCTCACGCTCGCGTGAGGTCGAGATCACGAGGGAGCGCGGCCTCTTCTCCACCGAGCTCCTGTACTGGCCTGCCGCAGGGGGCCTGAGCTTCACCGACGGGGACGCGCTGCACTTCGGCGACGGGATCGCCTACACCAACTGGGACCTGATCAAGGCCTTCGAGCCACGCGCCAACGACCTGGGGTTGGACGCTTTGTATCTAGTGCCCCTCGGTGAGGCACCCGAGTGCTACGCCGCGCTGACCAACCTGGGCGGCACTCAGGTGCCGATAGCCAATCTGAAAGCGGATGGCATGGCCGAGCTGGTGTGGCCCTCGCCCCCAGCCCATCTCTTCGGCGGCACCTTCCACCATCCCTTCGGCAATGACGTGCCCTTCTGGGGCACTATCAAGCCCTGCGTCACCGAGTTCAGGGTGGTGTATCGCCCCGATGGTGATATCGGCGATGGGACGCCCATCCTGCCAGGTACCTGGACTGTGGGCGATCCGAGCAGTTGGGATCCCGTCAGTATGACGTGTGTGGGCACGATGCCACGCCCGGCTCCCGGTGCCGGGGATTACTACAATGCGACCGAATACCACTGGCTGCGTCAGTGCGACTCGTTGCCGCTGACCAACTGGCATACCCCCAGCGCACCGGATCCGGACGGGCTGTACGAAGTGAGGTTGGATTACAAGGTCGGGGCGACCACCTTCCACGGCCCCTGGTACCGGGTCCAGTTGGACAACACGGCGCCCGATATTCAGGACCTGAACTTGGTGGTCCAGTCAGGAACCCCTGGCGGCAGCGCCAGTTGCCCCGTCTACTCGGCGGCCAATATGCCGCTGACACTGCAAGGGCAGTTCTACGATGAACACTTCTGGGGCTTCCGGGCAAAGATTGACGGTGACCTGTATCCGGCTCACTCCTATGACGCTGTTGATTACCTGGATGTCACCTACCTGGTCATTACCGGCACCAACCCGAGTGGTCAGTTGGTGGATCTGCACCAGGTGAGTGTCTACGACATAGTGCCCGATCCCGCCGATTGCTGCTACTCCGTCGAGGTACGGGTGTGGGATCGCACCGTCTGGGGCAATTTCTACGGCTATCGGGCCATGGTGGGCGGATACGTGAGCCGCTGGGTTGACGATGACATCTACTTCGCCTTCCAGCCATGATCTCGACAACACATGCGTTGTCCTAAACAAGGAGGAATGTGATGAAACAGAACATTCTACGTTTGATGGCGCTGGCGTTGCTGATGATCATAACGCTGACCCCGGCCAGTGAAACCTTCGGCCAGCCGCAGTTCGACCTGGCCGACTGCCGTGAGATCGGCTTCTCCACCGAGGAGGACTTCTGGACACAAGGTCCCGTACCTGCAGATGGCAACCCCATCATCTCCGATGGCGACCTGCTGGGCCGCAACGGGCGCATCTGTGCCCGCAATCGCGAGTTGGTGCAACCGTTCGATGTGACGCAGGACATGGGCCTGGACGCTGCCGACCTCATCAGCATCGAGCAGGGGTTAGTGGCTTTCTCCACCGAGCTGGACAGTCCTCACGGCAACTTCAAAGCTGGCGATCTGCTGACTAACCACGGCGCGGCGATCCCCAACCAGGCGCTGCTGGCTGCCTTCGGACAGCACCCAGACCTGGGTCTCGATGCCGTGCACTTCATCGGTCAGACCGACAACATAGTTCGTTTCCTGGCCATCGCTCAACAGCAGGGACGGGACTTCTGGGTGCGGAACCCGCAGGCCTTCCCCAGCTATCTGGAGGAATACGGCATTGACCTCTGGTTCTCCATCGAGGGGACGTTGGCGATACCCGGCGCGGCGATGATCCTGGACGGTGACTTGCTCTCGGCCGCTGATGGAAAGGTGGTCTACCACAACAGTGAGTGGCTATCGCCTCCTATCCCTGCCGGCATCACCCAACGTGGCGTGGACTTCGGCCTCGACGCCTTTGGCGCCGATTGCTTCGGCAATAGGGAACCCTCGCGCTTCTCCACCGAGATCCTCTACCGCCACGAAGACCCGGCGCTCACCTTCACCGATGGTGACGTGCTGAAGTTCGGCGGCGGGATCAAGGAGAAGAACTGGGACCTGACCGCAGGCTTCGAGCCAGTGGCCAGGATGGTGGGGTTGGACGCCCTGACCTATCCGCACTGGCGGGAGGAGTGCGTGGAGAGGAAGGAGATTTACCTGCCTATGATCATGCGCCGCTTCCAGCAGGAACCTTACTGACTGAGGAGAGGCTCTGCAGGACCTCGGTGCTGCAAAGCCTCCATAGCTCTGTCCGCGCTTGCAGCCCCCTTCGATACATGAAGGGGGCTGCGTTGTTGAAGGAGACTAAACCTTGCCCTCTCGCCGCAGTTGGTGTACGACGTCCCCTCCAAGCCGCCAGCGACCACCGAGTGGGAACTGCCGCGCCAGAACCTGGCCGATGTTGAGCC
>SDBU01008433.1_pt1 | contig 11728 bp, 10 predicted proteins | sample 2277071 | NCBI WGS metagenome assembly SDBU01 (sample SAMN10397929, study PRJNA504765) | marine sediment metagenome | isolation source: marine sediment core GS08_GC12, 126 cmbsf | place: Arctic Ocean: Gakkel Ridge, Loki's castle | collected 2008 | reverse complement strand
GGCGCCTTCGCAGTCCTATTTGCCTTTGGCGGAAAGGCACTTCCTCCCCCGGATCTTTCCCCTGCAATTCTCATCCCATTGATGTTGATCGCAGCAGCCTTGGGCGGTGCAGGGCTGGGAGCGATTGCCGGGTTTCTGAAGGGGAAGTTCAACACCAACGAGATCGTGGTGACCATGATAATAAACTTTATAGCTTTCTGGCTGGTTGCACACATGATCAAAGAGGGGGGTCCCTTCATGAATCCCGGCGGGAGAGGTGAGAGCTTTGAGCTACCCCCCTCGGTTCACGCGCCTCTGATCATGGGCGTCCCCTTCACCATCTTCCTCGCTCTTGGGGTAGCCGGCTTGCTGTTTTTCGTATTCGCCAAAACCAGAATCGGATATCAAATCAAGGCCCACGGTCATAACCCAGTTGCGGCCAGATATGCTGGGATCAGCCCATTCAGGATATCGCTGTTGGTTTTTGTCATCGGAGGCGCCGTGGCTGGTTTGGCTGGGTATCACTATTTCGCTGCGGTTCCCGGCGTCTACAAAATTGCGAGGACCTATGGATACTTCGGCGATCTGGCTTTCTATGGGATCATATGTGGACTGATTTCCCTCGGAAACCCTTTAGCGGCGATTCCGGTAGCACTGCTCTTCGGAGGATTGTCCATAGGTGGCAGATTCGTCCAGGGAAAACTCCATATAGGCTTCGGCGTGGATTATGCCCTGCTCGGAGTTTTAATGATTACCCTCGTCGCTTTTCAATTCTTTTACCGTTACAAAATCACCTGGGCAAAAACAGGGGAGAGGAACAAGTCAACACACGATGGGCGAAGGTCTCCGACCGAGCCCCTCGCCTCGGTCAGAGACCTTCGGCGATCAAGAGAGAAGAAAGGGAGGAGAGGCTAGATGTGGGAGTTTATCGCTAGAAGTCTAGAAGCCTCAATGATTTTCACCTTTGCCGCTCTCGGCGAACTCATTGACCAGCGCTCAGGAGTTCTGAACGTTGGGATCGAGGGCGTGATGCTTTTCGGCGCCACCTTGGGTTTCATAGCCGCCCAATCCACCGAGAGCTACTTGCTCGGCTTCTTGGTGGGGATTGCCATCGGAGGCCTGCTCGGCTTTCTCCACGGATTCTTTTCCGTAACGCTGGGGGGCGACCAAGTTGTGGTCGGGATGGGCATATGGATCCTCGGCTTCGGCCTCACCACCTACATAGGCAACCCATACACAGGGCCTCTGGGGATGGAGAGGATACCCACTATCCTGGGGCTTTCCCCATTCTTTTATATCGGGATCGCGCTGGTAGTCGTTTCCTGGTTCGTGCTCTCCAGGACGAGCCTGGGGCTGAGGATAAGATCGGTGGGGGAGAATCCATCAGTCGCGGAAGTTTCAGGCATAGACGTCACCAAAACTCGCTATCTCTGTGCAACAGTCGGTGGGATGCTCATGGGGCTTTCGGGTGCGATTTACTCTCTGTTTTACAACCCGGTCTGGAACTACAACTTCCTCATGGGGTGGGGTTTCATCGCTCTGGCCCTCGTCTTTTTCTCCATGTGGAATCCTTTGATCCTGCTCGGTGGCTCCTTACTTTTTGGAACCCTGTGGCAACTCTCGCTCAACCCACAACTGGTACTCCCCGGCCTTTTGTCCAGGTACATCTGGAGGACGGTTCCCTTTGTCATAACCATAGGGGTTTTGCTGATCATCTCCACGAAGTGGTTTAGGAACAGGTGGGGGGCAGCAAAACCTGAAGCGCTTGGGCAGCCCTACGCAAAAGAGTGAAGGGTGAGCGATAACGAAAAGGGGCGGTCGCACAGGCCGCCCCTACCATTTTTTGGTAAAGAGTAACAAGTCAGCGAAGAATTGAGATGGGTAGAGGAGTGAAAGTGGAAAAGAAGACGGTTGTACTTCTGCATGGCTTTGTCTCTTCGGGACAATCCACCAAGGCCCGATACTTCAGAGAGAAGCTCAAAGCGTTTCCCCAGGTGAAATTCCACGCTATTGACTTCAATCCGACCCCCACGGATTTTGAATACGTGACCACCACCGGCCGGATCAACCGCCTGCGGCAGTACACACTTGATCATCATCTGGGAAACATCAGCATCATTGGCAGTTCGTATGGCGGATTGATCGCCCTACATTATGCGCACCGATTCGGTGGGGTCGAGAAAATGCTTCTCCTGGCCCCCGGCTTGACCTGGCTGTCATGGGGGCTTTCGGAGAAGGAACTTGAACAATGGGAAGAGGCTGGCGCTGCGCCGTTTCTCCACAGGGCATTTGGGAAAGAGGTTCCCATCAGGTATTACGTCCAGGTAGATGGGCTTCGCTATCTTGAGCCCATCCCGCCTGCAAGCCCTACGATCATCATTCATGGCCACAATGACAAAACCGTACCGATAGAACCCGCCCGAGCGTATGCGGCTGATTTCCCCGATAGCGTTCGCCTGATTGAGGTGAATGCAAATCACGATCTCAATGGCCATCTGGAGCTCATTTGGGAGCACGTGCAGTCTTTCCTTTTAGACACCAAAGGAGGTGGTAAATTATGTACATGCCAAGTCCTGGACTCACTGAGTTCGACTATGTAAAGCCTGCCTCGTTGGCCGAAGCCAGCCACATCCTGGTTGAGCACGGCGGCGAGGCGCGTCCCTTCATGGGCGGCACCGACCTCTTCGTGCGCATGCGCGATGGATTCGTCCGCCCCCAGATCATGGTGGACGTCAAGCATCTGCCCGGTATGCGGGACATTTCGTACGACGAACAGACTGGGCTGACGGTCGGCGCGGCGGCCACGATGAACCAGATCGCCCGCCACCCGGACGTGCAGACCCACTACCCGCTGCTGGCGGAGGCGGCCAACTCCGTGGCCTCGTACCAGTTGCGCAACCGCGCCACCCTGGGCGGCAACTTGTGCAACGGCTCCCCCGCCGCCGACACCGCTCCGGCGGTGTTGCTGCTGGAGGGGCGCATCGTCCTCTACGGGCCAAATGGGGAGCGGGAGGTGCCAGCCGACGAGTTCTTCCTTGGTCCCGGCGCGACGGCGATGCAAACGGGCGAGTTAATGACGGCTGTTCGTTTCCCAATCCCACCAACTGGCAGCGCGGGGAGATACCTCAAGCTGGGCCGCAACAAGGCCGGCGACCTGGCCATCGCAGGGGTGGCGGTGTTCGGCTTTCCCGACGGAACGACCTCCGGCTACCGCTTCCGCATCGGCCTGGCGTCAGTCGCGCCGGTGCCGCTGCGGGCGCTGGAGGCGGAGGAGGTGCTGGCAGCCAACCCGCCAGGAGAAGAAACCTTCGCCCTGGCCGCCGAGAAGGCCATGTCAGCCGCGAGCCCCATTGACGACGTGCGCGCCAGTGCCGCCTACCGCAAGGCGATGGTGCGTGCGCTCACTCTGCGGGGGCTGCGGGATGTGTGGGAAGCGTTGCGGTAGATGGCGGTTCCAAGTTTCAAGGTTTCAGGTTTTGGGTTCGACTGTTGGAGGGGAAACCTGAAACGTGAAACCTGGAACCCGAAACATGTGAATAAGGAGAGTCAAAATGGGAGTACATTCAATTACTATGACAGTGAACGGTGGTCGAGAGCGTCTAGACGTGCCCTCGAACATGACGCTGCTGCAACTGCTGCGGGAGCAGTTGGCGTTCACTGGCACCAAGAACGGCTGCTCTGCGGGGGAGTGCGGAGCCTGCACCATCTTGATGAACGGCGAGCCGGTCAACTCCTGCATGGTGCTGGCGGTGGAGTCCGATGGAGCCGAGATCGTCACCGTCGAGGGGCTGGCAGACGACGGCCAGTTGACACCCCTGCAGGAAGCCTTTATGGAGCATAACGCCGTTCAGTGCGGCTTCTGCACGCCAGGGGTGTTGATCTCCGCTCATGCCCTGTTGAAGCGGAATCCGCACCCGACCGAAGAGGAGATAAAGTCGGCGATGGTCGGGAACCTATGCCGCTGCACGGGCTACCTGCGCATCATCAAGGCTGTCCAGACGGCCTCCAAGAGAGTTGCACAGCAGGCCGGGCTCCCACGCCCGGCTTCCGGCGGCGTGGGAGCCGCCTCTGCTGGAGACGCCATATCCCAGAACAAAGGAGGCGCATAAAATGACCGTAAGCAAAGCGACGTTTACCTCTGATCCCGTTGGCAAGAGTGTCCCCCGCGTAGACATGTACGATAAGCTCACCGGGATTGCCCTCTTTGCCGACGACATACAATTCGGTCCCAACCTTTACTACGCCCGCCTGGCGAGGAGCCCCCACGCCCACGCCCTGATCAAGCGAATAGACGTGAGCAAGGCCCTGGAGGTGCCTGGCGTGAAGGCGGCAGTCACCGGCCAGGACGCTCCGGAGCTGGTCGGCATGTACCTGGTAGACCGCCCCGTCCTGGCTGGCGAGCGAGTGCGGTACTACGGGGAGCCGGTGGCCGGGGTGATCGCCACCAGCGAGGCGATCGCAGAAGAGGCGACTCGACTGGTCGAAGTGGAGTACGAGGAGTTGCCGGCCGTCTTTGGCCCGATGGAGTCCATCCAGCCGGACGCCCCCCTGCTCCACCCCGACCTGGGCGAGTACAAGGTGGCCAACTTTATCTTTCCCGAGCCGGGCACCAACATCTCGGAGCACTTTAAGCTGCGCAAGGGGGACGTCGAGTCCGCCTGGCCCAGGTGCGCCGCCATCGTGGATATGACCTTCGGTCTGCCCCAGATCCAGCACGTGCCGCTTGAGCCTCACATATCGGTGGCCCTCTGGGAGCCATCGGGGCAGGTCACGCTGTGGACCAGCACGCAGTCGCCCCACGCTCAGCGAGATCTGATCGCCCAAAGCATCAACATCCCGCACGGCAACCTGCGGGTGGTGTCTCCCTACGTCGGCGGCGGGTTCGGTGGCAAGGCGGGCGTAACGATGGAGGCGTGCGCGGTGGTGCTGGCACGGGCGGTCAAGGGGCATCCGGTCAAGCTACGCCTGACGCGCGAAGAGGAGTTCGTGGGCACGACGATGCGCCAAAGCCTGGTGGCGCACACCAAGATCGGCTGCGACGCCGAGGGCAACCTGCTGGCGATGGAGACCCAGTACTACTTCGGCGGCGGCGCCTATACCGACTACGGCGTCAACATCGTCCGCGCCGCCGGCTACTCCTGCACCGGGCCTTACGCCATTCCGAACGTCAAGGGCGATTCCTACTGCGTCTACACCAACCTGCCCATCGGCGGGCCGATGCGCGGCTTCGGCATGCCTGAGATTCACTGGGGCATCGAGCAGATCATGGATCAGTTGGCCGAGAAGATCGGGATGGACCCCGCCGAATTCCGGCGTCGCAACTGTGTCAAGACGGGCGATACCATCCTGACCGGAATGCAGATGCCCGCCATTGACCCGGTGGCCTGCATTAACAAGGTCACTGAGGCCATCAATTGGGGCAAAGAGGAAAAGCCATCCGCGCCGCACAAGAAGCGCGGCAAAGGGATCGCCATCATGTGGAAAGCCCCGGCCATGCCGCCCAACCCCGGCAGCTCGGCCGTGGTGCGCTTCAACGAGGATGCGACGGTCAACGTCGCGATTGGGGCCCAGGAGTTGGGACAGGGCTCCTTCACCGTGGCTGCCCAGATGGCGGCCCAGGCCCTGGGCGTGCCCTACGAGTGGGTGCGCGTCTCGGCCCCGATAGACACCAAGTACAGTCCCTACGAGTGGCAGACGGTCGCCAGCCGCATCACCTGGTCTATGGGCAACGCGGTCAAAGCTGCTGCCGAGGACGCCAGGCGGCAGATCCTGGAGATCGTGGCCGACCACTGGGGCGAGGATCCGAACGACCTGGACATCAAGGACGGCAAGGTCATCTCGTACAGGTCCGAGGAGGAACAGCCGCTCCAGAACATGGTCGTCTACGGTTTGCCCAACGAGAACTTCGAGGGGTGGAAGGGTGGGCCTATCGTCGGGAGCGGCAAGTTTATGCCTACTTATGTCACCAACCTGGATTTCGAGACCGGCCAGGGCCCCCGCGCGGTGGTGCACTACACCGTCGGCGCGCAGGCCGTAGACCTGGAGGTGGATACCGAGACCGGCCAGGTTGACTTCCTCAAGATCGCCAGCGCGTACGACGTGGGCAAGGCCATCAACCCCGACCTTGTCCTGGCGCAGATCGAGGGCGGTGCGGTGCACGGGATGAGTTCGGCTTTTGAGGCCCTCCGGTTCGACGAGAAGGGCCGGCCTCTCAACCGCAGCCTGGTGGACTATCGCATTGCGACCAGTGTGGACGTGCCGCAGGAGATTCACGGCGACATCGTCGAGACGCCGCTGGAGGATGGGCCGTGGGGCGCACGGGGCGTAGGAGAGCACGTCATGGTTCCGACCGCGCCGGCCATCGCCAACGCCATCAACGACGCCCTGGGCATCCGCTTCAACGACCTGCCGCTTTCGGCGGAGAAGATTTTCATGGCGCTCCTTCGACAGGCTCAGGATGCTATGGAGGAACAGAAGCAAAAGGAACCGTGAAACGTCAAACGTGAAACGTAAGACACGGAACACGGGACAAGCCCGCAGCCTCGCTTTTCCTGCCCCCGCCAGTGGGCAGAAGGCCTGAGGCTGCGGGCTTTGTTAGTTTGCGTAACTACCGCCATTGGGTTATAATAAGGGCAAGCCACTACTTGCGACAGCACCGGTGGGAGAATGAGGTTATGCGCGTGTTGGGACTGGGTAAAGGAGGTGCGATATGATCAGCCGCATTGAAGCAATGAACTACCGGTGTCTGAGGTATGTGAATCAACCGCTGGAGCGATTCCAGGTGTTGGTCGGCCCTAACGCTTCGGGCAAAAGCTCCTTTCTGGACGTAGTAGCTTTGCTGGGAGACTTTGTAAGGGACGGTCTGGACGAGGCCATTCTCCGCAGTCCACGCCACCCACGCGGCCGGGCGACCACTGTGGACGAGCTCATTTTCAACCAGAGCACCGATCGCTTTGAGTTGGCTGTAGAGCTACGTATTCCCCAGAAGCTGCGCCGACCGAGCAGTAGCAACTACGAACGGGTACGCTACGAAGTGGCATTCGGCAGAAGTGAGAAGAACGGAGAGCTGGTAATTGCCGGGGAAACACTGTGGCTCTGCACCGCAGCCGAGAGCAAACCGCGACCTGCTCGTTCGCAATTGGAGCTTTTCCCCACGGAACCGACTGCACCCGGAACCCTCCTTATCGCACCGGGCAAAAAGAAAAAGCCAAAGGGTTGGCGCAAGGTGGTCAACAAGGTGCCGGAATCGGGCAATGACTACTTTCAGTCTGAAACTAGCAAGTGGAACACGCTGTTTCGCATCGGGCTGCGCAAGGCAGCCCTGGCCGGCCTACCGCAGGACCCGGACCGCTTTGCAATAGCAATGTGGGTGCGCGATCTGTTGATAGAAGGTATCCACATCCTGGCTTTGAACAGCATCGCCATGCGCAGTCCGTCCAGTCCCTCGGAGCCGCGCACCTTCCACGTGGACGGCTCCAACCTGCCCCTGGTTGTCCAGGATCTCAAACAACAGCACCCGGACGTTTTTCAAGCCTGGGTGGACCACGTTCGCACTGTGTTGCCGGACATCCAGACTATCAACGTGATCGAGCGCCCCGAAGACCGGCATCTGTATCTGGCTGTGCAATACACCAGCGGCGGTGCTCCGGTCCCTTCTTGGCTCATCTCCGACGGCACTCTACGCTTGCTGGCTCTGACCTTGCTGGCTTACCTGCCTGAACACGAGGGCATCTATCTGATTGAAGAGCCGGAGAATGGTGTCCACCCACGGGCGATTGAAGCCGTACTCCAGTCGCTTTCCTCGGTGTACGATGGCCAAGTGCTCATAGCCACTCACTCGCCCCTGATCCTGGGTCTGGCCAGTCGGGAGCAAATCCTTTGCTTTGCCAGAAATCCTTCCGGAGCTGTGGATGTGGTGACCGGCCGCGATCACCCTCGCCTGCGTGACTGGAAAGGCGAGACCGATCTGGGCACACTCTATGCTTCAGGGGTGCTGGGATGAAAGACTTGGTTATCCTGGTAGCCGACATCCAGCAGGAAAAGACTATCCAGACCCTATTGGACGAGAGACGACCGGCCCTCGGACTGGGGTCCGTAACGTTCGACATATTCCGCCACTCTGGCCACGACCCCGGCGTCTACCGTCAAGCTGGTGCGTTCCTGGCGGCGCTCGCCCACCAGTATCGCTATGCGCTGGTGCTGCTTGACGTCGCCTGGGATGGCAGCCCTGGCAACGCGGAGGAGATCGAACAGACCATCCAAGCGGACCTGGACCAGCATAGCTGGCGGGGCCGAAGCGCAGCAATCGCACTTGACCCAGAGTTAGAAGTGTGGGTCTGGGCAAATTCCCCTCACGTGCCAAATGAGTTAGGTATGACGTGGCAGCAGATCAAGGAGTTGGCAGAGGAGAAGGGTTACTGGTCACCAGATGAGGCGAAGCCCGCGCATCCCAAAGAACTGCTAGAAGATGTGCTATATCGCACTCGCAAGCGTCGCTCATCCGCCTTGTTCACGAAGCTGGCACGGCGCATCGGTCTGGCTGCCTGCCAGGACGCAGCCTTTGTACGCCTACGCGAGACCTTGCGGGCGTGGTTCCCGGCCTAGGGCTATGGCGTAAGCAGACAATCCGAAAAAGGAGGAAAAGAGCCAAACAAAACAATGGAAAAGGCTTTGGGAGCACTGTCAGCCGAGGAATTGGAGGGACTGGTTGAACGCACGATAGACAGACGTCTTGAGGTCTGGCTTACTCAACTGCTGGATGCCTTGATAGACTCACAAACCACAGACGAGGACAACCTGGAGCAGTTCATCGGGATGTGGGCCGATTTCACACCAGAAGAAGATCGTGTGTTCAAGACCATTCTTGAAGAGCGAGTAAGTTACTTTGCCGGTCGCGAGATTGAGTTGGGCAGGGGTACGGAATTGCAGCCCGAGTTTGCAGCCTCCCTCAGGCAGTCTCTGGAACAGGCACGCTCAGGAGAAGGCGTTGACCTGACAACCTTCCGAGAGCAGATTGGACGATGAGGGAAGGAGATGAATGACGCCGCTTTGGGGAGGGATTGAGGCAGGCGGCACGAAATTCGTGTGCGCGGTAGGCACCGGCCCTGACGATCTCCGAGCGGAGACGCGCTTCCCTACCACCACGCCAGAGGAGACCATTGGCCGGGCCATTCGGTTTTTTCAGCAGCATCAGAAAAACGAGCCCTTGACAGCCCTCGGAATCGCCTCTTTTGGCCCACTAGACCCGAACCCGGATTCGCCCACCTTTGGCCACATCACCACCACGCCCAAGCCGGGTTGGGCTAACACCGATGTTGCCGGAGCGGTCCGACGGGCGCTGGGTGTAGCGGTGGGCTTCGATACCGACGTGAACGCCGCCGCCCTGGGCGAACACCGCTGGGGCGCTGCCCAGGGAGTGGACACCTTCGTCTACCTGACCATCGGCACGGGCATTGGCGGGGGAGGCATGGTCAACGGGCAGTTGATCCACGGTCTGATCCACCCGGAGATGGGTCACATGCTCGTTCCCCACGACTGGGATAGCGACCCCTACGCCGGTTCTTGCCCCTACCACGGCGACTGCCTGGAGGGGCTGGCGACTGGCCCGGCCCTGGAAAAGCGTTGGGGGCAGCGGGGCGAGATGCTGCCCGCAGACCACCCCGCCTGGCCGCTGGAGGCCAAGTACCTGGCCCTGGGCCTGGTGAACATCATCTGCATCCTGTCGCCCCAGCGCATCATCATGGGAGGCGGCGTGATGCAACAGCCCGTGCTCTTCCCGCTGGTGCGGCGGGAGGTACAGGAGCTACTCCACGGCTACCTGCAAGCGCCGGCAATCCTGGAGCAAATAGACGATTACATCGTGCCGCCAGGATTAGGCGATCGGGCTGGAGTGCTGGGCGCCATCGCGTTGGCGCAGCAGGTGTAAAAATCGCCATGCGGCAAGACAGGCCCGCAGCCCTGCGCTTTCTGCAAAAGCAGGGTTGCGGGCTTTGCGCGTTTGCGTAAGTGCCGACGTTGGGTTATAATTAGGGGCGGGCCGGCATCCACATAAGGATTTTATGGCATCAATAACATCGTGTAAGCATTATTGGGCCGCTATAAAGCCTGCATACAAACCTACAAGAGAACATGCGCAAGAAGCCAAAGGAAATCATAGATGCTCCCAATTAACTGGGGCCGCATTCGGCCAATAAACGGCACGCAACAGGAAGGATTCGAGGAGTTAGTCTGCCAGTTGGCGCGCTACGAGCCTGTGCCCGCGGGTGCGGTGTTTTTGCGTAAGGGCAAGCCCGATGGTGGGGTAGAGTGCTTCTGGACATTCCCCAATGGTTCAGAGTGGGGTTGGCAAGCCAAATTCTTTGTAGCCTCACCATCGTCAAGCCAGTGGGGGCAATTGGATCGCTCTGTTAAGAGGTTCTTGGAAACACACCCTAATATGACCCAGTTCACTGTTTCGATGCCAATTGATCTGCCCGATGCGCGATCACCCGATCGGAAATCAGCACAGGAGAAATGGAACGAACGTGTTGAGAAGTGGCAGGACTGGGCAAGTAAGCAGGGGCGGTCTGCCGAGTTCGAGTATTGGGGCGCGCATGAGCTTTTGGATCGTCTGAGCAAAGATGAGCATAGGGGACGGGTGTTCTTCTGGTTTCAACGAGAGTTTTTCGATCAGCGCTGGTTTACAGAACGGATTGAGGAAAGCATCGCAGATGCGGGTCCACGGTACACGCCTGAGTTGGATGTGGCGTTGCCGATTGCTCAGTTGTTTGATGGGTTGGGACGCACGGACGCGTTCTATGCACGGCTGAAGAGGTGGGTGGCGCGTATCCACAAAGATTTGCCTTCTGGCAACCGCATTCGAGAGCTATCGTCCAAAATCGACGAAGTGCTGCGCGAATTGCATAAACATGTGAATGCGCTGTGTCAAACGTTGAGCGCGATTGATGAAGAATCAGTTGCGCTGCTTGATTGGCAACACATCATTCACCTGATTGACCAAGCACAGGCGCAGACACAGATTTGTGAAGAGGTTACGGCAGAAGAGGGCGAACGCATCCGTGCCGATAAACAGCTACAGGAATCGTCGCCGCAATATCAGCCCAAACCTGACGAATGGGTCAACTACACACGTTACGATTTGCGACGGCTGGGCGGCGATTTGCACGATACGCAACGACTTGTCGAGAGTGAGGAGGCGCGCTTAGCCAATACGGGGGCTTTGTTGCTGGTAGGAGAAGCGGGCAAAGGCAAAACGCACATGTTTTGTGATGTTGCACGGCAACGCAATGCCGCACAGTTACCTACGATACTGCTGCTGGGTGAGCATTTCAGGGGGGATGTATGGCAACAGATATTGGAATTGCTCGATTTGGCAGGGCATTCACGAGAGGAGCTATTGGGTGCATTGGAAGCTGCGGCGCAGGTGCGGGGGCGCAAGGCTCTGATCTTGATTGATGCCCTTAATGCATTGGTCACAAGTTAAGGTCCGCTGGGGTTTGTCAAGTTGAGCAATCTGAGAGATGCGCGCTTACGCGGACGCTTGATGATACCCAGCCAGGTGGCGTTGGCGGCAAGATAGGCTACTGGATCAGTGGCTTCACCTCGACGAAGAGCTTGGCCGAAGTAGTATAGGCTGCGGTAGACCATTTCTATCGAGATGTCCACAAAAGGCCGATCGAGTACTTCAGCCACAGCATCCGTCAGGTCCACCAAGACGGCATAGAGAATCCAGGTGGCCCAGACCTGAAGT
>SDBU01008432.1_pt1 | contig 11730 bp, 9 predicted proteins | sample 2277071 | NCBI WGS metagenome assembly SDBU01 (sample SAMN10397929, study PRJNA504765) | marine sediment metagenome | isolation source: marine sediment core GS08_GC12, 126 cmbsf | place: Arctic Ocean: Gakkel Ridge, Loki's castle | collected 2008 | reverse complement strand
TTCAGTTAAGACCTCCTTGATTTCATTTAATGATTTTCTAAAACTTACTCCATACTCAAACCAATGCTCAACTGTTTGATTACAGACAACATAATCAAAACTATTATCATGATATGGTATATTTTTAACGCTTCCTTTTATTATTGTTAAATTATTTTTTCCAAAATCTACTGGTTCAAAACCATGCCAGTCATTACCATTCTTTTCTAATATTTTTTTTGCATAATCCCAATTTCCACAGCCTATTTCTAATATTTTTTTGTTTTTTATTTTACTTAAATCTCTATAAAGAATAGATTGCACAACTTTTCTAAGGGTTTTATCTTTAAAATAAATGGTTTTTACAGATATATTTTTCATTCTAAATTACCTGGAACAAAAATTCAGATTTAGTATTTTTAACTAATTTAAATTTTGTTGAATTTAACATCTCTTGTAATCTGACGTTTAATAAATTAACATCAACTTTAAATTTCGCTACACAACTAGCACCTAGCGTCACATAATCAAAATCATTTTCTTTCAAAAAATCATAATTATTTTCTAAGGTTTTATTTAATGAAGTTAAAAAATAGGGATTTTCTAATGCATAACTTAATTCTTCATTTAACCAAGGTTTTGTTAACATATCATAACCAATTAATAATGTTGAATGATGACAAAGATTCATCACCATGCTATCTTTTGGCAAACCACCATCTTTCATCCAGACATATAACTGTTGTGAATCTGGAATCATTACTTGATGTTCAGGCCAAATTGCAGTATTATGCCAATATTTTTGGCTGAATGATGTTGGAATTATTAAGAGTACTAGAACAACTAAAACTATTAACTTCAAGGATTTTGATTTTAAAATTTTTAATATATTAAAAATGGCAAATCCTATAATTAATGATGCAAATAAAGCAAAAAAGGTCCACATTCTAAATGGCATAAAAAGAATAGAAAAATTAAAATTATAAGAAAAAATAATTAACAAAGAAAATATAGTCCAAATAAAAGTTGTGCTTATCCAAAAGTTTTCTTTTTTGAACAGTTTATTATAATTTAATAATATCAATAATATTCCAATACAAAACAAAATCATCAATACTAAACCTACACCTATAGGATTATTAATCATATTGCCGTTTTGAGCAATAAAAAAATCACTTAAGGTATAAACTCTTGTTGCAGAGCCTTTAAAATTAACAAACTTTTTTGTAGGAATAATCAATATTAACAGAATTAAAAATAATATTACAGGGAAAATCTTATATTTGATTTTCTTTTTTTGTAAAAAGTTTTTAATATAACCAAACCAAAGATTTTCTTTGAAATATAAAATTAAAACTAGAACTACAATTATCAAAAAAATTATTAAATATAAAAAATTTGAAAAAATCTTTACAAAAAATAAAAGAAGACTTTTTAGACCGCCAATATGTGTATTAGCTGTTATAAGAAGTTGTAAATGTTTAATTCCTGAAGGAAGATATAATAAAAAACCAATTAAAAAACCAAAAAATGTGGATTTTATTATGTCTTTATTGAAATTTTCTTCTACAAAAAGAAGATTTAAACAATATAAACCAATAAATAATAGGATATTCACAGCAGTGTTTGAATGATTTAACCAAACAGAAGCTATTAGTATCATAAAAAAAAATCTAGCTTTTTTATTCTCTGTTATCATTAAAAGAAAATAAAAAACAACTGGAAATAAAACCATATTTAGATTTAAACCAAAAATAAAATGACTCACCCAACAAGGGATTGCAAACAAAGCAAAAGTTGAGAATAATGCTATATCTTTATTTTTAGTAAATCGTTTTGCGAAATAAAAGAAAAACAAAATAGATAAAGAAATAATTAAAGCATTAAAAAACTTTAAAGTCCAATTAATTGAATCATTTGTTTGATGTAAAATTCCCATCAATAATGCATAACCAGGGTTATAAGGTTCTCCAAAGTGTGCGAAATAGAACTCTGCTGAATAAGTTTTCTCTAACGCTACATATTTTGCAGCCGCAGAATAAGGATAAGGGTCTCCATTTTCAAGCCATGGATAAGCAAAAGAACCTTGAATATACATATAAGCAGTTATTCCAAACATTATTAGAATCAAAATAGAATAAATTTGATTTTTTGTTATTTTTGTAAAATCAAATTTAAAATCTGATAAAATTTCTTGTTTTCTAAAATAAAATGCTAATAAAAATATTATTATTGCCAAAGCAAGGAATATTTTCCAATCTAAAGGAATATGTAATAAATTGAAAAAAGATCCTAAAACAAGGATTAAAGCTATCCCTAAACCTATTCTGATTACTATTTTTTCTAGAAAATCAGCTTTCCATTCTTTTATTGTTAAATCTATTATAAAACCTAATCCTAAGGTTATTACAAAGAAATATACAATACTTTGCCACATATCTCGTTGAAAAAGAAATCTATTTAAATATATTACTATTTTTATAGAATGTGTGATTGCTCATGTTTAGTTTTAAAAGGTTGTTTATCAATATCAGTGTTTTGATTATAACTGTAGTTTTGATATTTTTGCTTTTTGAAATTTTTTTCAGGATATATCTTGGAAGCAATCTTTCTTATAATTATAAAAATGACTTATGGATATTAAAACCAGACCAAAAAGGGTTCACTTGTCCAAATAACAAAATTGCAACTATTAATGAATTTGGTTTCAGAGGAGAATATGATTCTTCAAAAAAATCAATTATTTTTTTAGGTGATTCTTTTATTTTTGGTTATTGTTTGAGAGATAATGAAATATTGACTTACAATCTTAAAAAAGTTTTAAAAAACAATTTTTCATGCGATATTGAACTTATTAATGCAGGTGTTCCAGGTTATGGTATTAAAAACATGATTGATTTATATAATAAAAAGTTTAAAAATTATTCTTCTAAATATATTATCTTAAATATTATTAAAGAAGATATTTTAAGACAAGATGAAAAAGATGACTCTTATTTTAAACGAAAAATGGTTATTAGAAAATTGATAAGATCCAGTAGTTTTCTTTCTTTTTTAAAACCCCGGCTTGAAATCTTTAGACAGCTAATAACCGGTTCAAATGATGATCATAAAAAGTATTTTGATAAATATTTAAATTTAGATAAAAAAAGAATTAATGATTTTAATGAACAGTTGAAAAAAGAAAATAAAACTCTTATACTGCATATTTGGAGGTATAAAGAAAATCAAACTGAGTTTTATGAGAATATGAAAAGTTTTAGTGATGAAAAAAATATTTTAATATTTGATGATTATTATTCCTTTGTCTTTAATGAATATAGTGGAGAAAAAAAAGAGTTATATGTCAAAGAGGACAATCATCCTTCAGAAAATCAAATTAAAAGAATAACTGCAAAAATCGCAGAGCCCTTTTATAAGTTTATTGAAAAAGAGTGTCAAAACTAAAAATAAAGATATTTTCTTATTTTAAACAATTTAAAAGCAATTAAAAAAGAAAGCTATTTAAAGAAATTACTATTCTGCAGTGTCATGAGGGTGGTTGTGAGTATTCCTGCGTTTAATGAAGAGAAATCTATAGTGCCAGTTATTTCTGAGATTAAAAAAGTAATGAATAATACTAAATTTGATTATAAGATTCTTGTTATTGATGATGGTTCTAGTGACAGAACAGCAATTCTTGCTAAAAAAGCAGGAGCAATAGTTGTTGGTAATAAGAGAAATTTAGGTCTAGCAGAAACTTTTAAAAAAGAAATGTTAGAATGTTTAAAAATAAAAGCAGACATAATCATCCACACAGATGCCGATGGACAATATCCTGCTTGTTTTATACCTCATTTAATCCAAAAAGTTGAAGAAGGTTATGATTTAGTTCTTGGCAGCAGATTTGAAAAAGGTAAATATGCTGGTTCATTTATGAAAAAAGTTGGCAATAGAGCTTTTGCTAAAGTTTTTTCTAGATTATTAAAAACTAAAATTACTGACAGCACTACAGGCTTTAGAGCTTTTACTAAAGAAGTTGCTCAATTACCTTTAATTAACAGTTTTACTTATACTCAAGAACAGCTTATCAGAGCTGGTAAATTAAAGATGAAAATTGGTGAAATTCCAATAAATACGCGAAAAACAAGGAAAAGCAGATTATTTAAAAATCCTCTTGATTATGCTTTAAAGGCTTGGATTAATATTTTTAGAATTTATCGGGATTTTGAACCTTTGAATTTTTTTGGACGTATCGGTGTTACTTTTATTTTTGCAGGATTTTTACTTGGCTTATTTATTTTATATAATATTTTAGTAAACGGTAATGTAGGAGGCATTCCTAGAGTGATTTTGACTGTTTTGTTAATTATCACAGGAATTCAAATTGGTTTATTTGGATTTTTAGCTGACATGCAAAGAAAATGAAAAAGTTTTTTGGTAAAAGAAAAGGAGATATTAAGAATATTTACCGCAGATTTTTCTATAAATGGTTAATTAAAAAATATCTAAAAAACTGTAAAACTGTTTTAGATATTGGAGCAGGAACAGGTCTTTTCTACAATGTAGTCAAAAAATTAGGAAAAAATGTTAGTGGTTTTGATTTAGATGATAGAAACATCAGAGACAACATTATTAAAAAAGATTTTAGAGATATGAAAGAATATTATGATTGCTGTTTTAATTCACAATTTATTGAGCACATAAATCAATTTGAACTCATGGATTTAATGAAAAAATATTGTGATAAAATTCTCATAACAATTACAACAAAACCCTGTAAAAAATTTTGGGATACACCTGACCATATTAGACCTTATACTAAAAAAGCTATTGAAAAATTATATGAAGCTTATGGCTTTAAACCAATTTTATCCAGAAATTTATATCCTACAAAATCTTTTATTGTTATAGGCAAAAAAGTTTAATTTTGCTTTTTTTTCTTTTTAATATGCTTTCCATAAGTTAAACCATAAATCACAGATGAAAAAAATTGTTTTGGATTCTTAAGAAGACCTAGATAATAAAAAAATACTGCAGATAACAAATGTTTTTTACGCCAAGCAGTTAAAGGATTTAAAAAATAAAAGAGTAATTGTTTTTTATAAACTGAAGATATTTTTTGTATTGAATCATAAATTTGATCTGTTGTGAGATGTTCAAGTTTTAGATAACCTGCATCAAAAGCAGTATAATCTTCAAGATTTTCAAATTCAAGCAAACCTTTTTCTTTTGAGTAATCATAGAGATCTGAACCTGGTGTTGGAGTAGTTGCTGCAAGATATATTAAATCAGGTTTTATTTCTTTTATCAAATTAATTGATTCTTGAATAGTTTCAGTGGTTTCTCCTGGAGAACCCACCATTATATTACATCTTGCTATAAGACCAAGTTTTTCACATATTTTGAATGCTTTTTTTATTTGTTCTACTTTTACTCCTTTTCTTAGAAGATCTAATATTTGTTGAGAGCCTGATTCTACACCAAATCCTATATGAAAAAACCCTGCTTTTTTCATTCTTTTAAAAGTATCTTCATTAACCAAATCCACTCTACACGGAACACTTATTTTGATTTTTATTTTTCGTTTAATTATTTCATCACAAAAATCTAATACCCATTTTCTATTTGCTAAAGGCTCATCATTACCAAGATTTAATCCTTTAATTTTGTACTTTTTAATTAGCATTTCTATTTCATCTACAACTTCTTTAGGTTCTCTATATCTGATTCTTTTCCCAAACATATTTCTTAAAACTGGTTGGCAATACATACAATTTGCATAACAACCTCTTGATGATTCTATATCTGTAGCAGGATAAGGTATTGGAAAAGTCGGCATTGTTGATAAATATTTATCTATAGGAAGCAAATCTCTTGCAGGAAAAGGTCTTTTATCTTGACTTAAATCTAACCATTCTCTAGGAGGATTTCTTAATGTCTGACCTTCTTTTCTATAAATAATCCCTTTAACATCATTTAAAGACTTATTTGATTCTATTGCTCTTACAAGCTCTAAAAAAGTATTTTCCCCTTCACCATAAACTCCAAAATCTATATCTGTATATTTCAAAAAGTTTTCATCTTCTATTACTGAACATAATGGACCCCCGATAATAACTTTAGTATTAGGTAATTCTTCTTTAATTATTTTAGCATAATTTAACACTTTTTTTATTAAAAAAGAAGATGCAGATAATCCAACAATATCTGGCTTTTCTTTTAATAAATCTTCTTTAAAAGATTCCCAAGAGGCATAAAATCCACCTTCTCTTAAAACTACATTTATACCTTTTTCTCGCAATATTGCACCTAAATAAGCTATTCCTAAAGGAACTCTGTAACTTATAGGTTGATCAAATCTTGCATAGAGTAACATTACTTTTATTTAAACCACCTAAAACTTCAGTATTTCAAAGTATTTATTAAAGGTTTCGTAAATATTAAAAAGCAATAAAAATAAATCAACATAAATGATTAAAAAAAAGGTTGTAAATTTAATCAAAGTAATTGTAAGTATTGTTATTCTAATTATATTATTTTATAAACTTGGTTTAAGCGAAAGTCTAAATACATTAAAAAATATAAATTTTTATTTTGTTGTACTGTTTTTATGCTTTTTTTTCTTTACTGTTTTAAGTTTTACTCTTAATATTTTTATTCTTCTAAAAAAATTTGATAAAAATATCGCTTTTTTAAAATTAATAAAAATTACTCTTATAGCTTGGGCAGCAGGAATGCTTTTACCTGGTAAAATTGGAGAATTCTGTTTGACTCATTTTCTCAAAAAATATGATTTGGAAACTGGTGAAAGCAGCTCTATTTTAGTGCTTGATAAAATTATTACTTTAAGTATAACTGCTATCTTTGCAGTAATTGGTTTTCTTATTTTTTTCAGTTTAATTCAAACTGTATACCTTCTAATTTGTATAATTAGTTTGTTTATTCTGATTTTTATTTTTGTGTTTACAAATTTTGGAAGAGGACTTATTAAAAAATATATTTTGAGAAAAAAACAGGCTTTATTCAAAGGATTTTCTAAAACTTTGTTTGAATATTTTAAATATCATAAAAAACTTCTTGTAATTAATTTTTCAGTCACATTAATTAGAGTTTTAACAGGAGGTTTAATGATTTTTTTTATTTTTAAAAGTTTAGGAGCAACTGTTTCCTTAATAATGATTATTTTAATATTCGCGATGAGTACGATAGTTTCTTTAATCCCTATTTCTATTAGCGGACTTGGAATTAAGCAGTCTTTTGGAGCTTATATGTATAGTTTGATTGGAGTTTCTAAGGAAATTATTGGTGGTAATTATATTATTAATATTTTACTCACTTATGGATTTGCTTTGATAATTTTAATGGCTCTTAAAAAAGAGGATATAGATATTAAGAATTAAAGAATTTTTTCATATACTTTATTCATTTTTATAAAAACTTGATTATCTGAAAAATTATTTTTTATTCTTTCTCTGCATTTTTTATAATGTTTTGGTTTACTTAATAAATTAATAATTGCTTTTTCTAGTTGTTTTGAGTTTTTTTGTTCAATTAATACTCCCACATCATTTGTTACTACATCAGGTATTCCTCCTACATTGGTTGCTATAACAGGTTTTCCACAGGCTAATGCTTCTAATAATACCACTCCTAATGTTTCTGTTTCACCTTTTGAATCTATTATTGATGGCAGAACAAAAATATCGCAAATATTGTAAAACGCTGCTGTTTTGTCAGCAGAAATAGTGCCTAAAAATTTTACTTCTTTTTCTAAATTTAATTCTTTTACTAAGTCTTTTAAATTTTGTTCTTCTTTTCCACTTCCTCCAATTAATAAAACCGTATTTTTATGTTTTTTTAATATTTCAGGCAATGCCCTTATCAAATATGGAAAACCTTTTTTCTCGACTAATAAGCCTAAACTAAATAATATTTTTTTATTTTCTAAACTTAATCTTTTTCTTAAATTTGTCTTAATTGGCTTGAATTTCTCTGTATCTATTGAATTATGTATTATTGAATATTTTTTAGGTTTTTTTATAACTAAAGATTTTCTCATTGTGTAACTTGAATTAAAAATTACATAATCTGCGTTTTTTAGAACATAATTATTAATATATTTCATAAAACCTTTATTATTTACTCTTCTTACTGTAACTATAATAGGTTTTTTAATAATTTTTTTTGCTATTAAACCAATAAATCCTGAGAATATCCATTGTGCATGAATTATATCATACTTTTTTGCAATTTTTAAAGTTTTGAGTAAAAAGGATAATGCAAAAAAAGGTACTTGTATTTTTGCTAAAAAACTTTGTCTTATGTTTGTTGGTATGCCTGAACCATATGCTAATTTTTGCAGGTTTTTCGGCCAGAAATAGTTAAAACGATTAATTTTTACATTATCTAATACTTCAAAATTTTTGTAATTATAGTCATTTGGAGCTACGACACTTACTTCAATATTATTTTGTACGAGATTTCTATTTATTTCAGATACCATTAATCCGCGTGTATCATTCTTATAACGAAGATACATTGTAGAAAGCATGCAAATTTTTAATTTTTGTTTAGTTTTGACCATCATGAATAGAAAAATTTATTTTATTATACCACTCTACCAACTTCTTTATTCCTTCTTGTAATGGTGTTGTTGGCTTCCAATTCAATAATTCTTTGGCTTTTGTTATGTCTGCATAGGTTATTTCTACATCGCCTAGAGGCATGCTTTTTTGTTCTATTATTGCTTTTTTTTCTACAGCTTCTTCTATTGTTTTTATGAAGGTTCTTAGATATTCTGGTTTGTTATTTCCTAGATTTATTATTTCATACCTATATGGTATGTTTATTGCTGCTTTTACTCCTTCTATAATATCTGCTATGTATGTATAATCTCTTTGGCTTGCTCCATCTCCATAAAAAGGTATTGGCTGATTATTTGACATTTTGTCTGTAAATTTATATGCTGCCATGTCTGGTCTTCCTCTTGGCCCATACACTGTGAAAAATCTTAATGCGGTTATATTCAATTTATACAAATAATGATAAGTATGGCAAAGTAACTCAGCTGCTCTTTTTGTTGCTGCATATGGTGATATTGGTTTTAGGCAGGCATCTGTTTCTTTGAATGGTACTTGTGATTGATTGCCGTAAACACTGCTGCTGCTTGCAAAGATAAAATCTTTTATATCGTTTTTTCTTGCTTTTTCTAATAAATTTGTTGTTCCTTTTAGATTTGTTTCAACATATTTTTGTGGATCTTGTATTGAATTTCTTACTCCTGCACTTGCTGCTAAATGTATTATTTTGTCAAATTTGTGTGTTTGAAACACACTGTTTAACAGGTTTACGTCTTTTATATCTCCTCGGTATAAAGTTAGATTTTCATCATTTTTTATTCCTGCTATATTTCTTTCTTTAAACTGCGGATTATAATAATCATTAAAATTGTCTATGATTACTACTTTGTTTCCCTCTTTTAACAAGTTTTCCGCGAGGTGACTGCCTATAAATCCAGCACCTCCTGTTACTAATAACTTCATGTTTTTGCCCTCTTTTGCCTATTTTTAAACATTATGAATGTTTAGTAGTTATGTTTTTAAAGGGCATATTGTTTTTGAACTTTTATGACTTCATTTATGTTTGCAGGTCCTGCAGGTGCAGGCGCTATGGTTGCTGGCAAGATTTTTGCTAAATTTTGTCAAAAACTCGGTTTTAGTGTTTTTGCTAATGTTGATTATCCTTCTTTAATTCGCGGTGGTGTTAATACTTATGAAGTTAATTTTAGAAAAGATTCGGCTTTATGTCTTGATGATTTTATTGATATTTTAGTTGTTCTAAATCAAGATTGTTTTAATTTTTGCAAATCGAGATTAAAAGAAAACAGCTTCACTATTTTTGACAACAATATCTTTAAACTGGAAAACAAAAATAGTTTTGGAATTCCTTTAACTGAAATTGCTGAAAAATTTAATAATGTGAAAAATGTTGTCGCTCTTGGTGCTTGTCTTGCTTTGTTTGGTTTTGATTTAAATGATTTTAACACTGTTTTAGAAAATGTTTTCAAACATAAAAGTAAAGAAATTATTGACAACAACAAAAATGCTGCTAAAGCAGGCTTTGATTTTTTCACAGAACATTACAAAGAAAAAACTGACAAAATTAGTTTGGAAAACTTGAATAAACTTCGAAAAAAACTGAAAACTAATAGTGAACTTAAAACTGACTTACCTAAAAACTCTGAAAAAAAACTGTTAATTACTGGTAATGAAGCTTTGTCTCTTGGTGCAATTAATGCAGGTATGAAATTTTATTGTGCTTATCCTATGACTCCTGCGTCTAGTATTTTGCATTACTTAGCTGCTAAGGAAAAAGATGCAGGCATTGTTGTTCGCCAAGTTGAAGATGAGATTGCTGTTTTAAACATGGCCCTTGGTGCAAGTTTTACCGGTGTTAAGAGTATGGTTGCCTCCTCTGGAGGAGGTTTTAGTTTAATGATTGAAGCCCTTGGATTAAGTGCTATGGCTGAGATTCCTATTGTTATTGTTGAAGTTATGCGTCAAGGTCCTAGTACTGGAGTTCCTACTCAAACTTCTCAAGGTGATTTAGCTTCTGTTTTGTTTTGTTCTCAAGGAGAGTTTCCTCGTGTTGTTCTTTTGCCTGGTGATGTTGAAGAATGTTTTTATCAAACTATTAATGCTTTTAATCTTGCTTACAAGTTTCAGATTCCTGCTTTAATTTTAAGCGATAAATTTATTGCAGAATCTTTTCAAACAGTAAAAACATTCAACACAAAAGCTGATAACATACAACCTTTTATCGCCAGCGCAGAAGAAAATTTTAAGCGATACAAGTTTACTGAAAATGGAATTTCTCCTATGAGCAAGCCTGGAATTAAAAATGGCGAGTTTGTTGCTTCTAGTTATGAGCATGATGAATTTGGTCATTCTGTTGAAGATTCTGAAAGTATTAAGAAAATGGTTGACAAACGTTTTAATAAATTAGAATTTATTAAAAAAGAAATTCCAAAACCTATACTTCATGGAGAAAAAAATGCAGACATTACTTTAGTTAGTTGGGGTTCTACTAAAGGAACTATTCTTGAATCTATTAAAATACTTAAAAAACAAAATATCAATGTAAACTTTTTGCAAATTATAAGTGCTCAGCCTTTTTGTGCTGAGGAAGTTAAAGATGTTTTATCAAATTCAAAAAATATTATTCTTGTTGAAAATAGTAAAACTGGGTTTATGGCTGATCTTGTTGAAATGCACACTGGCATTGAAATTAAAAATAAGATTTTAAAATATGATGGTTTGCCTTTTTTCCCTGCAGATATTGTTAATGATGTTTTGAGGTTGGCTAAAAATGTTTGAATCTTGTGTTAAACCTAACTGGTGTCCTGGTTGTGGTAATTTTAGTATTCTTATAGCCACTAAAAAAGCTTTAACTGCATTAAATATTAAAAGAGAAAACGTTGTTACTGTCTCAGGCATTGGTTGTTCTAGTAAAATTCCTCATTTTATTAACAGTTATGCTTTTGAAGGTATTCATGGCCGTGTTTTGCCTGTTGCTTCTGGTGTAAAACTTGCTAATACTGATTTAACTGTTGTTGGCTTTGCTGGCGACGGAGATGCTTATGGTTTAGGAATGGGCCATTTTGTTCATTCTTGTCGTCGTAATATTAATTTAACTTATATTGTTCACAATAATGAAATTTATGGTTTAACTACAGGTCAATATTCTCCAACTTCTCCTAAAGGTACTAAG
>SDBU01008431.1_pt1 | contig 11730 bp, 17 predicted proteins | sample 2277071 | NCBI WGS metagenome assembly SDBU01 (sample SAMN10397929, study PRJNA504765) | marine sediment metagenome | isolation source: marine sediment core GS08_GC12, 126 cmbsf | place: Arctic Ocean: Gakkel Ridge, Loki's castle | collected 2008 | reverse complement strand
AGGCAGAACAACATTATTCATAAGTGACGGTGAAAATGTTAATAAAATCCTATACATGGACCAGGAAGGAGTTAAACATTTTCCGTTCAATCATGGTTTAATGTTCTGGACAGGCGCAAGTTTAGTTGTAGAAACAAACGGTAATAGCCTAATAACTATTGGATATTATTTACAAGACGGTGATAATTACGAAAAATGGAGGAAACATAAACAATAATGGCATTAGATAGTATAGGTGATATAGCAACTTTTCTTATTGAAACAATAGAGGGAGTTTCTGATGGGGTTAGTGGTAATATGGTTATAATCGTAGACATGAACAGACAACATGTAGAAAACTTTACTGGAACAGACATCGGATCTAACAATATAGCAGACCAATTTCAACCTCCAATAGTTAATTTATCTAAAGCAGATACAATTGATTTCATTCAAGCACAAGTAGGTGGTGAAAAACTTAAACTTGGCGAGTTATCCATAGATGAATCAGGTGACGCAGTTTCGTCTAAATTTTGGCGTGATTTAGCTGAAAGTCAATTAAATGCTCTTGGGCGTAGAACTGAATTCAGAAGGAGTTTATCTTGACATTTCCTGCTACACTTAGTGCTGGTGTGAACAAAATCTTAGTGAGAGCTGGGACACAAATCAAAGTAGAATACTATACTGTTGGATTTGGTTCAGTTTATGATGATGTAGATACTTTAACATTATCTGGCACTACTTGGACAAGTGGTATTATTTTACCAGTAAACACACGTAGAGGTTCAGAAGATTCAGTATTAGTAGAACAGGGTAAATTACAAGAAAAGGATAAAAAGTTATACGTTAATGGTTCATTAATATTTACTGATGAAGATTTTGTTGTCAAAGTGCAAATAGGTAGTCCAACAGGCGATATTTATTCCACTATTCCGTTAGGTGGTATTCAATACGAAGCATTAAGTCAACCAGTTTATAAAAAACAATACATTAGATTAATACAATTAGGGAGTTTCTAATGGCTAAAGGTGTATCTGTTGAAGTAAGTGGCATCCAAGAAGTAAGAAGATTTCTTAATAATAAAAGTAAACAAGCCACTAGACTCATGTCTAAAGGGTTAGCTAGGGCAGCAATACATGTTCAAGGTAAAGTTAAAATCAGTATTGCAGGTCAAGCTGCTGAACCTAAATCAGTCGATACAGGTAGATTTCTTAACAGTGTTGGAATAAGGGCTAGTAAAAATGATGCTGAAGTCTTTTCTGACCTGTCGTACGCAAAAACACTTGAATTTGGCAGTTCTAAACGTAAAGAAAGAAGACATTTCAGGAATACGGCAAGTAGAGAAAAGCAAAGAGTATCCCAAATATTAGACAAAGAACTGAATAAACTTTAAGTATATACTACACTAACAAATATTTAAATAAAAACATAAAGTATTTTGATTAAGTTACAAGCGAGTAGCTAGGAATAATCAAGCGAGATGGTAAGTAGAAAGAGTAAGACATATGAAGAAATATTTGGAATAGAAAGGGCTTTAGTAATAAAAACTAAATTATCTTTATCTCACAAAAATCAAATTTCTTGGAATAAAGGACTTAAAATGGGTCCTCAATCAGAGGAACATAAGAATAAAAGAATTAATTTACCTTATAAATTTGTGGGAGATGGTAAGTTCTTTATTGCAAATAAATGTCCTGATTTTATTAATTCAGATGGCAGAAAGATAGCTATCGAAGTGTACTATACAAAACATAAGGAATATTTTCATAAATTAGGATTAAAAGGGTGGATGGCAGAACGTAAAAAGATATTTAAAGAAAAAGGTTGGAGTGTAATATTTTTTAATGAAATTGAAGTAAATGAAGAGGTTATCCTGAAAAGGTTAAATAATTAAGATTGTAGCAATAGCGACATTTATAACAGATGTGTTTTTTTTTATTAAGACAGACTTGACTACAAATATAACAGATCCTCAAGCAAATAAGCGTACTAGATCATCCAAGTTTATTATGACTAGTTATCCAAAACGTAACGTTATTTATCCACTTATTACACTTAAACAACCTACTTATGATGCAACTAGAGCAGGAATGCAAACAACAGCAATGGATTTAGTTATCCAATTAGAAGTAAGAGTTTGGGCACGAAACGAGAAACAAAAAGACGACTTATCTAACCAAATATATAACAGATTACGAAATATACAGTTTATTTCAAGCGGTTCAATAGATAATGACTTACATGACTTTCAATTAATTAGTGCAATCGAAGTAGAAGAAGAAGGCGATACAGGAATTAAATCGAGGGTAAATACATTCCAATATAAAATATTTAATGTAAATTGAAAGGAGGTATAGAAAATAGCAAGATATATAAGCGATCAAAACAAAGTTGTTTTATTACACGAATCAGGTACATACGGTACAGTTAGTGGTGCTGCAGATTCATCTATATGGATAGGTGAAGTAACTGACCATTCAATAGCAGACGATGAAGGAAAGTTAGTTAATAATTTTCAAGGTACTGCATCTAGGTCATACGGTTCAATAGAACAAGGACCAAGAGGTGTAACAGGAACATTAACTTATAATGCTCAAGACTTTAGAATACCTTTCTTTGCGATAGGTTCAACAGTTGATGGTGTAAGTGGTACTAGTACAGAACATTTAACTACACAAATAGACACAAACGTTAGACAAAGTGCATTCACAAGTGGTACTCTTAATCCGCCTATAAGTTTCACTCTTGAAGATTCTAAACAATCTCCAGGAACCGGTAGAAATTTCATTAGGACAGTTAATGGTGTTGTTCCAAATACTACAACTATTACTGCAACACAAGGAGAAAAAGTTACTGTAGAGTTAGACTATGTAGGAAAAACATTAACAGCTAGTTCAGGAGCGAGTACAACTGTCGTACAAGAGACAACTAAACCATATTTATGGGACAGTGTCACATTAACAGTTGGTGGTAGTGTACTAAAGACAGTCAAGGAAACAAGTTTAGAGATAAACCAAAACATTGAAGCACCGCATTATTTAGACGGTAGTAGAGATGTAAGTGTACCTTTCCCACAAGAAAGAGAAAACATTCTGAACATAACTATGGATTTAGACGGTGTTGATGCAGATTTTATGTATAACGATTTATTTAAATCAAATACTACATTTAATGCTACATTTGACTTAGACCAAGATATAACAGCAGGATCACAACACGCAATATTTGTATTAAGTGGTTGTAAGATTATGACAATGGAAAATCCAAGTGCAAGTGAAGGATTAACAGAATCTACTGTAGAAATCAAACCTCAAGATGTTTCGGCACGAGAATTTACGAGTACAGCAAAGACAACATTATTCAACCCATTTTAATTTTTTTTAGAGTCGTTAATTTAAGACTCATGCCTAACGGCAAAACTAAACAAGGAGGAAAACAGCAATGGAAAAATATAACTTGAAAGAGTTAAAATATAAGGACATCGCATCATTAAGCGATCTTTCTAAAGAGGAGTCTGCCAAAAGATTGATATTATTATCAACCGACATAACAGACGAAGATTACGATAATCTATCTCTAAAAGAAGGATTAAATCTACAAAAAGAGATTAACAAACTTAATGGACTAGGTGAAGATTTTCAATCACCTCTGAAACAATAAACACAGAACTTACAATATGTGATTATTTTAAGTGGACATTAGACGAGGTCAGAAATTTAAGTATAATGGATTACATAAGTGTTATCAAATACTTAAAAAAAGTAGAACGAGAAAATAAGAAATCAATGCGTAAGTCAAGACGAAGATAATGGTATTTGGAGGAGATGCGGTAGTGCGTATAGTGATAAGGGCAAAGGACGAGTTTAGCAAGGCATTTAATAAAGCGTCTAAATCACTTAAAAGTTTCCAAAAAGCAGCTATTACTGCAACAGCTATTGGAGTAGGGATCGCATTCGCGTTCGGTAAAGCAATTAAAACAACTATTGACTTTGAAACAGCATTCACAGGCGTTAGAAAAACTGTAGAATTAACAGAAAAAGGATTTGCTGACTTAGAAAACAGATTTAAAGAAATAACTAAAACAACACCAATTACATTTGTTGAATTAAGTAGAATTGGTGAAATTGCAGGTCAGTTAGGTGTGACCGGAGTAGATAATATAGCAAAATTCACTAAAACTATTGCAGATATTACTCAAGCAACAGAATTAACAGCAGAACAAGCAGCTTTAGATTTTGCAAGAATAGCTAGTATTATGGAAGAACCTTTAGATAATATTGACAGAATGGGTTCTTCAGTAGTTGCTTTAGGAAACAAGTTTGAAACATCTGAGGCAGAAATATTAACTTTTTCTCAAAGAATTGCTGCAAGTGGAAAAGGTGCTAAACTATCAACAGCTGACATATTTGGAATTAGTGCAGCTTTTACATCGGTTGGAATTCAAGCAGAAAGAGGAGGAACTGCGGTATCTAAAGTAATAGATGCAATGGTTCAAGCTGTAGCTGAAGGTGGCAACAAATTAGATGTATTTGCATCAACAGCAGGTTTAACAGCAGAAGAATTTTCAAGAGTATTTAAAGAAGATGCTGCAAATGCTTTTGAATTATTTGTATTAGGTATAGGAAAACAAGGAGATGATGTATTTAAAACTTTTGAAGCATTGGAGTTACAAGACCAACGTCTTGTACAATCATTTAGGGCTGTTGCAGGAGCAGGTGATAAAATTACACGAACTATTGGTGAATCCTCAATTGCTACTGAAGAGAATACGGCTTTGGTGGAGGAAGCAGAAAAAAGGTACGAAACATTACAATCAAAAATAGATATAGCTAAAAATAAATTTGCATTATTAGGTGACGAGATAGGATTAAGAATAGTTCCATTTATAGAAGATAAACTACTTCCTGCATTAGATTTCTTAATAGACACTTGGGATAATTTATCTCCCAAAATGCAAGATGCTATATTAATCTTCGCAGGTGTAACTGCAGTAATATTCTTATTAGCAGGTGCAATCGCATTAATTACATTAGTGTCAAGTCCTTGGTTACTTATATTATTCGCAATCGCAGGTGCTATTTCACTCTTAATAATATTTTGGGACGAAGTAGTTACAGCAGTACAGAAAGGAATAATTGCTATAATATTCGCTGCACAAACTCTAAGAGATTTTTGGATTTTAGTTTGGGCTGCTGTATCAAATGCTGCTATTTCCTCTTGGAATTTGGTTGTAACTATAATAGAAAAATCTATTAATAAGGTAATTGATATAATTAATTTTTTAATTGAAGGATTGAATTTAATCAAGGGGGTTAGTATAGCAATTATTCCAAGTCTTGATTTGAGTAACATAAAAGGTGAATTAACAGACTTAGGCGAACTAAACGCACGATTAAAGGCAGATAGAATCGCAACCGGTCAAGAATTAGTTAGACGAGCAGGTATTGAGATTAATATTGAAAATGTAAACGGTGTTGATGCTGAGGATATTAGCAGAGCATTATCAGAAGAATTAAATCTTAAACAATCAACATGACAGTATTCACTAAAATAACAGTTAATGCAGTAGATTTCACAGATTATCAGAATTTACGTGTAAAAAAGAAAATGCACGATTCTAATGCCTCATCTTCATTCTCAGCTACCTTTGATTCGCCGTTTGGGCGTCACTCATCGACTTTTACGGTTGGAGAGACTATAGAGGTGTTTGTAGACGAAACTGACGCCACAACCCTTCTATTCACTGGAATCATAGAAAAGTTAAGATTTAAGGGTAAAAACCATAAAGAAAAATTAACTATCTCAGGCAGGGACCTTTCGTTAAGATTACAAGACTTAACAGCAGAACCACAAGTATTCACTAATACAGAAGTGTCTAGTATTGTTACTACATTACTTTCTTCTAATAACGTTCCAGACATAACTACAAATAATGTTAATGTTACATCTACTACCTTATCCAGAATGTCGTACAATCATGAATCATTGTTTGATGCATTCAAAGAATTGGCTTTATTGTCTAATTCTATCTTTTATGTAGACGAGAATAAAGACTTACATTGGGAAGAAAGGAAATCTATTAGTACAGGAGTAACATTAGGCGATTCACAGGATAATTTGATTTCGTCCGATTTAGACAGAAGTAGGCAAAAGATGGCTAATATTGTTTGGGTTTACGGTGACAGATACTTAAGTGGTTTTATTGAAGAATTATCGGCAACAGGAAGTGCTGATTATACATTACTTTCTAGACCACACAACACAGAAGTTTCTCATTTAGGAGCTACACTTAAAGGTTCCATTAAAAATATAACAATCACTCCAACTTCAGGTCCTGATTACGAAGTTAATTTCTTTGACAGAATAATAACCTTTTTATCAGGTACAGACATCGGATACGATTCAAGACCAGCAGACGGTGGTAGTATTTTGTTTAATTATAAAAGAGAATTACCGATAGTCAAACGTGGACAAGATGATGATTCAATTAACTTTTACGGTCCTAAAGTTAGGGTTATTAGGGATAAAACAATTCAAGATCCAAATACAGCGTTAGATATATTAAGAACAACATTACTTGATTCAAATCCTTTAAATAGACTTGGTTGTCAACTTAAAGGTTTTTTTACATTCAATCCAGGCGAAACAGTTATCTATAACTTGAATAATTTTAATCTGACTAACTTGACTATGAGTATAGTAGAAATTAATTATCTATTTGATAAAAATACAGTCAATGATAATACAACAGTAAGTTTAGTCTTATCTAGAAAGTTATTAGACATAACAGACCAAATAAGTGACATTGATTCACGATTAAGAAACTTAGAATCGGAAGATATTTCTGATACAGACGTAATTACAAGATTAATGACTAGTAAAGAAGAAACAACAGTAGTAGGAAGTGTGTTTAATATTAGTACTAGAACATTAGGTAGTAGTTTTATTATAGGTAAAGGTCCTCACGGTGTTACTGGTCCAACATTTGGTGGAATATTGGGCAGCATAATTGAAAGTGGAATTAATTTTCTAGGCGATAGTAGAAGTGCATTGACATTACAATTTAGTGGAGGAAATGATTATAGTGTAACAGGTTCGTATAATGTGGTAGGTAGTGAACCACCAGGAGGATTTGGGACACTGAGTAGTGATTATGGTTAAAATGGGGGTGAAAAAATCGAAACATATGTAAAAAGAGGTTCTGATGGTAGATTCATCAAAGGTAATAAATCTCGAGAGGGTAAAAAACATAGTTTGGAAACTCGTTTAAAAATTAGAGAAAAGAAATTGAAAAATGGAAATATCACCACAAGAGGATATAGAATGCTAACAATCCTTAATAAAAGGATATTAGAACATCGAATGGTTTGGCAAAAAAATAATGGAAAAATTCCTTTTGGAAAAGAGATACACCATATTAATGGAAATCGTTTAGATAATAGAATAGAAAATTTGAGATTAATGACTAAATCAAGTCATGCATTATATCATTGGCAAAAAAGAAATGAATTAAAAGGAGGAAAAGAATAAATTGGTCTTCACAACATTTGGACGTGAAAGAATGGCATTAGCATTAGGTAGCGATATAAGTAGCAATCATATACAATTCTTCGGAGTTGGTGATGGTTCTGGTACAGAAATAGTATCTAACGTAACATTAGTTAATGAAGTTACAAGGTTTGGAATAACAGGCAGTCCTGATTTTGCTGAATCACGTAAAGTATTGTTTACTGGCGATCTTAATTCAGTTCAAGCAAGTGGACTTATATTGAAAGAGTTTGGATTATTTAATGTTTCAGGAACAGGATTTATAGGTTCTACATGGTCTAGAGAAGCACTAGTTGGCAGTATAGTTGCTGACGGAACAATAGAATTTAGGTTTGAATCAACAGTAGAAGTAATGTAAAGATGTATATACTACTTGAACAAATCTTTATTAAACAATAAAGATATTTATGAATAATGGCAGCAGAAGGTGATTTAAATAAAGTAGATGGTGATATATTGTTTGATGGGGACATAACTGCAATAATAAACTTGACAGGTACTCTCTTTCAAGATACTGCTCAAATGATATTCAATGCTGATTATATTGGATTTGATTCTCGACTACATAATACGGGAGTTCCTAATTTAAAGAATTTACTTTATTCTACTTTTACTGCTGATGATGCTGATACTAATTTTGGGTTTGTTTATGATTCAACTAATGATTTGTATATTGCCCCTGATTTGGGAGATAACGAATATGTTATTATTGAGGCAGATGATGCAAGTATTAGTTGGGCAAATAATAATACAAAACTTGTTAAAATCTCCAGTGGAAAATGGGTACTTTATGGAACAACAGGTACAGCCGCAGTTCAAAGGGCACAGGTTCACAAATCTCTTTGGTATGGAACTACTGGTTCAGACCAATTAATTTTAGACTTCACTAATGTTACAGCTATGAAAACCACCCATGCAAATGATGTTGGAAAAAGAGGTCATTATGCAAATATGAATTATACAAACAAGGATACAAATCCAGCTGCTTTATTTACCGGAACTTTTGCAGATACTTCAACAAATAGTAATTGTGCCTCTTGGAGTAAAATAAACTTGGTTCTTATTTCAGGAGGATATGCTAGATGGGAAATAGCATCTGGGACCGTACGAAATAATGTTACTTCATCAACAACTTCTGATGAATTAGGAACAGACACATCAGGAGATGAAATTAATAATCCAGCTAATTGCCAAATTGATTCTAATTCTGGTAACTCTCTAGATGATTTAGTCTTAGATGTTATTGTTTTATGTTCAGGAGATATTACTTGGGTGGCAGGTGGTGATACATCTGGTGTTAATACTTCTGATATTGATTTTTTTACTACACATTCAATTCCTGATTTTACTGCAGCAGGAAGTATATCTTCTGAAGGAACAGATACATCAACTTTAATATTCAAAAATACTGTGGCAAGTACAGATAACGCAATAGCAGTAATAAATTCAACAATAGATGCAACAAGTTCTGAACAAAGAAGTATAAGTGCAGACGGAGGGTCTAATTTTACAAATGTAAATAATGCAGAAATCGCCAGACTAACTGCTGGAACTGCACTTTGGAGAAAAATAGTAATCACTAGAACAGATTTAAGTAAAGAGGACATAGTAACTGAACAAGCAGTTAAATTTGAATTTTATTAAATGGGAAAAATAAAAGAACAACTATTAGCAGAAAGAAAGGAAGCGAATCGAACGTTTAAAGAGGAAACAAGTTTGGGAATAATCCAAGATAAATTGACAGAATTAGAAAGTCGAATTGAGGCACTTGAAAAATAATTATAATTAAATATGGAGAAAAGATATGGTAAAACAAAAATATGATTTTGCGATAGGATTAAGTAAGACAATTAAGAACTCAGCTTATTTATTAATCCCTTTTGCATTAGCACTTATTGTTAGTGTTCCGATTGAATATGCATGGATTACAGGTCCAGTTGTGTATTTCTTAAAGAACTTATATACAAATAGAACGAAATAAGATGGCAGATAAAACATTTATTAGAATAACAAATAGAGACATCTATAAAATATTAAAAGAACATACCGGATTATTTAAAGAAATGATAATCAAACAAACAGAAACTAACGGAAAAGTAAAACTTAATCGATGGATTGCAACAACAGCATTTAGTTTAGTTACTAGTTTAATAGTTATTGGTATAGGATTCACGATTAAAGGAGGAATATAATGCCAGAAATGATTATAGACGGTACAGGTTCGGGTAATCTTGTAGCCGTAACAGCTGAAGGTAGAATGAAAGTAGACCTTGGTGGTGATATTATTATAAGCGGAGTTAATATAGACTCTGTAGTAATAAAAGAAACAAACCCAATAGATTCTAATAAAAATAATCCTGCATTTAAATTTGAATATCAAATATCAGGTACTGCAGGTGGTACAACAGGTAGTCGTATCGGAAGTATTATACAATTTATAGACGCAGGTAGTTTTGTCAATATTTTAACATATGTCAATAATAGAATAACAAACATAGGAAGTTATAGTTAATGGGATTAAGCAGATTAGATAGTCAAGATATTGAAATGCATTTAATTTTAACCGAGATTTTAATTGCTGATATAGCTGAGATACTTGAAAATGCTGATAAATTTGTTCCATACACAGGAGCAAATAAAAATATTGATTTAGGGAACAATAATGTTACACTTACTGGAGATATGAGTATTGGCTCAAATACAACAGGTTATCCTTTAGATTTAGTAGGGGGAGACCCACAAATCAATCTTGTTCAATTAAGACTAGCTAATGTAACAACTGATGCAACTCAAAAGGTTGGAGGTTTCTCAATGAGACATTATAATAATGCAGAAGAAGATATTATAGGACTTGTTGCCTCATCAACATCTAGTGCAACGAACTTATTTTGGGGTGGTGGAAATATTACACTTAATGGTGCAACTGCTCACAGATTTTTTGCTAGACCAACTAACACTGAGCTATTTGATGATACATTAATTCTGACATTAGAAAATACTCAAGTCACTATAGCAAAAAGAACGGAGATTACTGGAACTGTTGAATTAATAGGAGTGAGTGGAGGATTTGAGCCCGACGACCATAGAGGTGGCTCTATTGAATGGAATAGTGCAAATGATGCTAATACAGTAGGATTTACTTATGTTAATAATGATAGTAGATTTGTATTTGATGACACAGCACAAGCCTCAGGCACAGGCACAGGGAACGCTTGGGTAGAATTTGATACGGGAAATGCGTTTTTTGGTGGGAATGTAATTATTGGTCAAGGCGCTGCAGGAGTAGATTACACACTTACATTTAATGGTGAATCAGACGACGGAGTAATTACTTATGACGAAGATAATAATTTATTTAATTTAGCAGATACGGGAATTACTACAACAGGTAATTTAGTTGTAAATGCTGTTTACATTAGTACAACAGTAGATGCATTATTCGCATTGGATTCTCAACCTGATGATGTTGGAAGTGGAGTAGGAATTGGTCATAAAATGATTTCTTCTAAAGGAGGTGATAAGACTTCTGGTACTGATGTAACTGCTGATACAGGTGGTGCTTTTAGTATGACAGGTGGTGAAGGTGGTGAAATAAGTGGTACATCCAGTTCTGGTACTGGTGGTACTGGAGGTGCTTTCAGTATGACAGGTGGTGCTGGAGGTGTTGGTTCTACGACTACTAGTGATAATATAGGAGGTGTTGGTGGTGGTTTTAGTATGACTGGAGGAGCAGGAGGTATAGCCACAATAGCAAATGCTAATGATAATGCAGGTGGTGATGGTGGTGGTTTCAGTATGACAGGTGGTGCTGGAGGTCAAGGAGATAATGGGAATGGTGGTTTTGGAGAATTTGGTGGTTCAGGTGGTGCTTTTACTCTTAGAGGTGGTACTGGTGGTATTTCTGCTAATGGTGGTGGTTTTGGTGGTCAGATAACTTTTACAGGTGGTACTGGTGGTGCTGATGGTGGTACTGGTGGTCAAATTGCATTTAATGCTGGTGATGGTGGTGCTACAAATGGTGCAGGTAATCGAATATTATTTAGTACTGGAACTGGTTCTGGTTCTGGTGATGATGGAAATATGCTTTTTGTGGTAGGTCCTACATCTGTTGCTCAATTCTTAAAGGATGGCACTGGATTAGAGTTTTTAGATAATAAGAAAGCAATCTTTGGGACTGGTGCAGATGCTTTTATTACTTATGAC
>SDBU01008430.1_pt1 | contig 11731 bp, 22 predicted proteins | sample 2277071 | NCBI WGS metagenome assembly SDBU01 (sample SAMN10397929, study PRJNA504765) | marine sediment metagenome | isolation source: marine sediment core GS08_GC12, 126 cmbsf | place: Arctic Ocean: Gakkel Ridge, Loki's castle | collected 2008 | reverse complement strand
CAGATGTACAAGTGGACAAGACTGCAAGCATTAACCAAAGCTCCCAGGGCATTATGATTGCTCCTTGAGCTCTTCAGCGAGAATGCAAATTGCTGATACAAAAGCATCCGTAAAGGATCTCATTACCTCTGGATCTGTATCTGTAGCTTCCACAGTCCAAACTGGAGGGCCATCTAGTCCGTCCTCCTTTTTAATGAGAAGTACAAACTCTATCGTGGTCACGATTGCTGCTCCTTTTTGATGATTCGTTCCTCGATGTATCGACCGATGTAGTCGAGTACTGATGTAGCGTGGTACTTCTCCTTAGTCCACCCAGAAGGCTCAAATCTCGTACCTTTGAATGTAGATGCGATCTCTGCCATCGGTACTCCATGCTGTAAGCATAATGACGTGAGCTTACCCACGGCGCCGCACAACCCCCGTTCTAAGGTGCCGATCTGACTAAGCCAAATGAACAGCTCCCCAGGTTCACCATCTGGGTAGAATCCAATAGTGATCCACCCTTTCTGCTCGCCGACGTTGAATCGGTGAGTGAGTGATTTACGTTCTGCTGGTAGTCTGTTTCTCATCTAATTTGACCTCCGCGCTTGAGAACAGGACAAAAGTAGGATAGTCTTTAAGACGTGCGAGTGCGTGCTCCGCAGCAAGCGCGTAGCCTCTATTGAAATTTTCGTAGGTTGACCCACGACTACGCTCATGATCCTCTCTGTGATGCTTGGACCAGGTCTCAAACATCTTGATGATTGCTTGATATTTTTCCTCGTTCATGATTCATTCCTCTCCCTGAGGATAAAGTCTGGCACGAATCCATGCTCATCATAGTATGAGAGCAGCTGATGATACATAAACTCTCGGTCATGCTCAATGTTCTCGATGAGCGTGGATTCGTGAGTCGGCGCTCCGATAGATTCAAGTGCGGCATCGAGCTTCTTATTGATTTCGTCTTGTAAGGAGTTAGGGACTATAACCATCATGATTCATTTCTCGTTAGGTACTCGCGACGTGTCGGCATGATGTGCTTAATGGTAGCAATACGTGATTGTGAAACAGCACACCATTTAATCATGTCAATTTCCTGGTGATCAAAGCAGAATAATGGTCTGGCAGATGGCACAAGCTCTCTTAGTGCACTGACAAAGTGTGCTCTAGATGTTGGTGTTGGGTCCATCACATATATGTCAATGGTGAGGTTAGCTAAACATACAAGACACGTCATGATTTATCTCCCATTTTAGCCTGCTGCTTTACCAACGCCTCAGCTTGATCCTGAGGAATGCCCATCTTGACGAATGATGCGATTGCCTTCTCGATCTTGGATAGTCGCCTCTTACCAAGTGCAGCCGTACTTGGCTTGTGCTTGGTTTTTTGTGTAGCAGCCTTTTTCTTATAAGCTGCAAGCTCTTCGGGGCTGAAATTGGCCAGCTCTTCCATTTGTTTACGGCCGCGCGTGGCACGAGCTATGCCGATTTTAACTCGGAATGACTGCACCTTGCGCTCCATATCCAAAATGTGTTTGCGCACATTTTGCTCCCAGTCGTCCTCCTGGCACATATTCCAGACGAGCGACTCATGCTCTATCGCGATCGTTACTTCCTCGTGCCCTGTGAGTGGATGCTGAGCACTCATGATTTCTTTCAGAGCATCTTGACGTTTGCACTCTGCATTACATCCGGGACATACCCCAGTGAATGCTCCTTGCCCTAATGGGTCAAGAATTGGATGTAAGCATTGCTTGTCCTCATGTTTGTAAGGTTGCTCGCAGCTCTTACATACATGACCTGGACATTTAGCAGGTTTGGTGATACTACAGATGAGACAAGATGCAATTGCATCTTGGTCGGGGCATTTATGATGCTTGTATGCGTTTCCGCACGTCTCGCAGATGTGACCTGGGCAAGTCATGATACAGTCTCACGCTCTCTTTTCTCAAAGAGTTGATTGACTTGCGATAACGCAGTTGCAATCTGTTGTGTCTTAGCCCACTTATGCGCCGCGGCTTGAGTGCTGTGAAACGTATTTTTGCTAGTACGTCTGCCAACAAGATCAAGCTCTATCAGCTCAAAGCAATCAGGATGCTTGATGAGATGAAATCCGTCAAGCTTTTCAATTAATCGGGGGGATGATGCAGTTGCATCATTTTTGAGTAGTCGTTTCCGACCTTTGCAGTGTTCATAGTTAAACATACTGTTTCCTTTTTCAATTCGTTCGTGAGTCGAACGGACTTTTTCACTTTACTGTCCACATTCCAGTGTCGCCCCACCAAATATCGCCCAGTAACTTTGCTCGGACATTTTCCACGACTTCTTGTATCTTTGGTATTATTTCCTGTTTACGGTGGGCGATATCAGTGTCGTTCCACCAATTGGGAACGACTAACTCAATCCGAATTTCAATGGTTTTCATGACTACTTAGCCTTCCCCACTAGCTTTAGTAGCTTAGTGAGTAGCCTACCTTCAAAATGTTTAGAGAGAGTAGATTCTAAATGCTCTCCCTTTTCTATCAAAACAAATACGTCCCCTAGTGCACCAAGGTATTGAGCAAGCGCATAGGGATTGAAGCCGCGCTTTTTCATCTGCTGACGATCGTGCTCTACTAGCACGTGAATCAAAAGTAAGTGGAGCCTAGATTGTGAAGCTGTCATATTTGACCCCAAGAGCCAAAGCTATGACGCACCGTCGCGCAATAGCCGTTAGCGCATACCATACTACAGAATGGTTGGCAGCACCTTATTACAGGAGGTAATGGCAAGACCTCCATATTGCAGTTGGTGCAACAGACTGGAGTAATATCCTTGATTTCTCCGCGGATCTTTGCATATTGCTCAAATGCGCTATCTACAAGCTCCGTGGTTGTGGGTGGTTTCGCCTCTTTTAATCGGCGAATAGCTCTTCGCCCACGTAAAGACGGGAAAATGTACTCAAGTAGTTTTCTCATGATTTTGAAACCTTTTCATCATTCCCTGATAAATTCTTTCCTCAGCCGCAGAGGCTAGGGAGCGTGCTTTTGGCGTCCGAATAGATACTTTAGCGCCAGTACTCTTGATTAGCTCCTTATTAGCCTTAAGAAACTTAAGTGTTAATCCAATACTCTTGAAATATAGAGCAACTACTGTTTCCTGTTCTTGTAGGTTTGGGATGTTCATGGTTTATTCCAATTCAATCTAGGATGTGCACTTTATAGAGTGAGTTCATAATCCCGTTGGGATTTGTCGGGTGAAAGTCACATTCACAAAGTACACATCCTACATTGAATTGGTGCCAGTAGGTGGGAATCGAAACCCACTATCGAATCGCTTTTCAGCACCGATCGATACAACCCTCAGTGAGATGATGCAAGTCATCTTATGTAGTGTTGCCGCTGGCACCAAATTGGTGCAGGGACCTGATACTGGCCAATGACCCGAGCAAACTCGCTCAAGTGCTCACGAATATCTGTATCAGATCCCTGCATAACTGCTAATACCTCTGCTGTTACAGCTTGTTGACCTCTTTGAGCAGCCCCTCATAAGACCAGCAAGGGAAGATGCTCTTAGCTGGTACAAACCCTCTCTCGGTGAACGTGCCAGCACTGAGCGTATATGGGTAGGTGCGTCGAATGTGACCTGACGGCCCAACTTTCCGACGTAATACTTGAAGCACTTGACCTTTTGTTGTCTGTTTCATAAGAGTTACTCTCCTGTTTATAATTCCTAGTTAGCTAAGTTGCTTGTTTTCAATCACTTACAGTATACCTTAGAATAGGTTTGAAGTCAAGTGCTTTGTTCAAATTTAAGTGCTTTGTTTTCAATGACTTAGCTCACTTAGATAGCTATGTTAAGGGAAAGTTCATAAATTGTGGCATTATTGCCGCATTATATATGATGAATAGTGGCAAAATTGGGCCGATTCTGCCGCTAAACTATTGATTCTAAAAGAGTTACGCGAAGTGTACCCTCCCTTTATAAGGGAAAAGTGGGCATTTATGCGAACGATGTTTTGGCGAACGATTGTCCTAATTCCGGAACTCAATCTGTACTTTCTTGTAAGTTGTTGATTCTAAAGGAGTTATCAACTATACTGTACTATATAATATATATATAAAAATTATATAAGATAAGAGTAGGGTTGGCGTAAGTCCTTTGTTTTCAACAGTTTAGGCGGATTTCGCGCTTAATAATCGGCCAATTATTGGACAATTAACGCCAAATTAACGCCAAATTTTTGACAGCGAAGGGTTTCGTGGAAGTCATACGAACGAATTTATAAAGGGCTCCTAGATAAAGGATTAAGAGGGATAGCTGAACGATCATTGTTAATGCAATTGCATTAACTTACTGATTCTAAAGGGCTTATGAGGATATATTTCTCTTGACTTTGATAGATGGATGTGAGATACTAAATGTAGGTTGAATTGAAAGGCAACCTCAAAACATGCTAACTTGTCAAGATATGGTAGTTGTGAAGGACAGCAAGGGCGGAGTCATTGCGACTAAGAATTACGACAGAGTCTACCTGAGTCATGCCGAGGGTGACGACGTGACTTCTCAGGACGTGACAGCAGACGGTAAAGTGGTCGGCACGAAGGAGCGGCCTGACGGACCGAGCAAGACAGACTCGCAGCAGCTATTTCGGGACGCTGTTGAATATGTGCAGCAACAGCATCCGAAGTCAGACTCTCTAATCGTGGTTCTGGAGAACACGGAGTATGGCCTTGATTTGCGAGTCAGAGCGGGAATCCGCAGTCAGCTTGTGCCACCGAAGGAAATCGACGCGGACAAGGCTGTGCAAAAAATGGCCAAAACTCTCATGAGTCTCAATCGGGAGTTGTCCTTGGATCAGGCCATTGACCTCGTTCGAGGAATTGCATCGTAGTCTGAGTATGCAATAGGCATGCGGCTCCGTGTGACAAGGGTTGCACGGAGCCATTTTCTATGGTATGATGATAGTGAGGTGAATTGATGAAACATGAAGTGACATTCGAGTTCTCACCCGGAGATAGTGTGGAAGTTACGCACGTTCACAAGGGTGAGCAAATGCCTAGATTGTCTAGTGGATACCGGCCTGCTGGGTCTCTACCAGATAAAGTATTCACGTGGTCAACCGTAGTTAGAGTACTGAGGTATGCATTCCAGCCCGGAGGTGTCTGGAATGAAAAAGTGTATATCTTGGATCAGGACTGTCCCGGTTGTGCTCAAAATATTTGGAATGAGGAACATTTGTGTGCTGCCGCTAACCTGGGAGGATTGATCGGATCTGGACATATAGTAGTGAGGTGAATTGATATGAAAGAACTGACAACAGCGGAGCTAGAGACGATATTCGGCCGCGTGCTCAAGGCGCTTAAGAAGGTCAATCCAGACTTGAGTACTGGTGAGGCGCTGGAGATGCTGGAGAAGCTGATAGAGGAACCTGAGACTTCACCCTAGCTCGTCCAGTCTGAGTACATCGGCATTGCAGGGAGCCATTTTCTATGATAGACTAGAGACGGAGGTAGTGATATGAAACGATATTACATCGACGTATACAACGCCGAGAGCGGCGAGTACGACGGACTGATAGACTGGAGCCGACCTGGGGGACAGCTTTGGTGGGCGAAAGACTTCCAGACAGCATACAGAAAGTGCCAGACGATTGGCGATCATGCTCAGGTCGTCTCAGAGGAGGTTCCGGTCGGACGGAAGTAGACAGACCTGAAGCAGCGATAGCCGAGAAGTTCGGTAGGGGGTTTTTCTATGCCTGCTCATTTTATAAGGTGAGACGAATGATAGGCGCATCGCTGTACTGTAGGTGTTTTCGCCTTTTCTTCATTAGTTCATGCTGCGCGTATCGGGGGCCGTTCATAGGTGCAGTTGCACCGTAGGGCTATGAGGCTTGCTTGTATGCGATTGCAAGGGCAAGCGGGGGCAATTGGCCCTTGATTGCGAAGCAATGCGTTAGGCGGCGCTTTAGGCGCCGTTTCACTCTTTGTTCGCCTTTTGATCTATTTATATGTGGTTGGGTATTTATAAGTATAAATGATAGATAGCACTGTCCTGTATCACTCCGTCCTTATAAACACGCGCGGAGGCGAAGCCGATGCCCCCATCCATCCATTGGAGGTACTTACCGACCATACAGAGGGCATATTAACCTCTCTCACTTTATAGTCTTTGATACATTATAAAAAATCCCAAAAATAAAAAATGAAATTCGTTCGCTTGATTTTCAAAGAAACATGAACCGTAAGTTGCTGAATCAAATGCAGTTGCATTTGCGATTTCAGTTGACTTCTTAACTCCAATCAAGTATAATAGTAATAGGTGAATATCAGCAAAATCGAGCTTGATCGACGATTAGCGTCGACTAAAAACGTCCTTAATAACCTTAATGGCAAACCAACAGTCATTCATAAGGAGAAGGACAAACCTCGCCCACGTGGAACTTCCGTACCAATCCCAATAAAGATTGCCGCTGGAGCGATTGCTGTTCAGTCCTCTGTGAAGGCAGCTGCTGAAACGTTCGGCATTGGAGAGTCGGTAGTCAAAGAGGCTAAAAACTCGAAGAACCTAGAAGTCCGAGAGGGAGTGAACGACGCCCTAGAGCGAGTACGATCGTTAGCCCTTGACAAGTTAGTAAGCTCGATGTGTCTGATTACGGATGATAAGTTGAATGAGGCATCAGCGAGGGAGCTTAGTGCCGTCGCTGCAAACATGAGCCGCGTGGTCGAAAGGACTGGACCTCGTGAGTCCGGAGCAAACGTGCAGTTAGTCATCTACGCGCCGCAGCAAAGGAAAGAGGAAAGCTATCAGGTCGTGGATGTGTAATGATTTCTTGTGCAAGGAGCGTGCTATATGGGCGGCGTCGTTTTTGCTTGTTGCGACGAGCACAGCCTGAGGGCTTGGGAGGCGCCGCCACGCACGCATAAAATAAATGCCTAACAAACTCATAGCTGTTCACGACATGACAGAGGAGGAGTGTGTTGGGAGCATCAAACGGCAATTCATATGCACTAATCCGGACATGCAATATCGCGTGATGATTTCTCCTAATCTGGCAGCAGGTTCAACCTCTACAGCTTGGTACCGAGGGCACCAGTGTGGGATTCATGACGCATTCCTGACGCTCAAAGACGAATACCCACAGATTGCTAGGCAGCTGCGTGAGGCTTTTCATATACAGGAGGATGGAAGTATCCATGCCTAAAACATTACCAGACTGGGATGAGCATGGTCTTTTAGCCAGTGAGGAATGGTGCCGCGATTTCGCAAAGCGTTATGTCGCGAGGCGACTACGTACAGGTGATCTTCACGATGTCGTCGAGGAACTAAGCGCATATATTGGCAGCTGGATGTACTTGCAGCAGCTACTCAAACGAATAAATGCCTAAAACGTGGGAGCCAACAAAGCGGCAAGAGGACTTCATAACTCTGCCGGATAACGTCTTTGAGGGCTTCTTTGCAGGTGCGGCGGGCGCAGGGAAATCGGAAGTCTTAATGTTGCTCCCTATCATTAGGGAGTTCTACAAGCATCCACGATTCAAAGGCATCTTGTTCCGTCGCACGTACCCCGAGCTTCAACGTGAGATTGTTTTACGCTCTCAGGAGTACTACCCAGCCACAGGAGCCAAGTATAACGACCAGAAGAAATACTGGCGCTGGCCGCAGTACGGCTCAATCATGCAGTTCGGCTACGCAGAGCATGAGAAAGACGTAAGGAACTATGATACTGCTGAATATAATTATATGGCGTTCGACGAGCTCACCTCGTTCACCGAGTTCCAGTACTTGTACCTGGCATTCTCCCGGTGCCGAACCTCGGTTCCTGAATTACCAGCTATTTGCAGGGCGGCTAGTAATCCTGGAAACGTGGGACATGGTTACGTCAGGAAGCGTTTTGTGGAGCCCGCACGGGATGGCAACACGATAATCCGCGAGACGGTCAAAGTCAATAATAAGGAGACAGTACTTCTTCGTATCTTCATCCCTGCAAAGGCGACAGACAATCCTCACATCGATCCCAACTACGTCATTCGTATGCAGATGCTCCCGGAGGCTGAGCGTCGAGCTAAGTCGGAGGGTGACTGGTGGACCTTCTCAGGTCAGGTATTTGAGGAATGGAGAATTGAACCATTCAGAGACGAGCCCGAACGAGCACGGCACGTAATTAAGCCAGTTGACATCCCACCATGGTGGCCTAAAATCCTGGCTATTGACTGGGGCTTCAGTGCAATGATGTGTGCACTCTGGGCAGCTATAGATCCGGCAACGAATCGTATCTATGTCTATCGGGAGCATACTGCTATCAAGGCTAAGATTTCAACCTGGGCTAGGACTATTGCCAGGTTATCACAAGCTGAGGAGCTATCTGACGTAGTCTTAGATCCCAGTGCTTGGGGTAAGCGTGGCGATGAGAATACTATCGCGGAGCAGTTTGAAGATCATTCGGGTCTGAGCCCACGCATGGCCGATAACGAACGTATCTCTGGTAAGCTATTAATTCAGGAGGCTTTGCGGTGGGAGCCGAAGCCTAAACTGCTACGTCCGGATATGTTGGACATGAACCTCGCACAGCGCATACTGGAGTATCATGGGCGGGAAATGTACAACTCCTACATTCATAGTATGAATGATATGGAGGAGGAAGAGGACTTAGATCTTCTACCTCAAGTGCAGATTTTTGATACTGCTACTGAATTAATAGGGGTGCTTCCCTTATGTGTCTACAACGATCCAACTACAAGCAAACGTGGTAGTCCTGAGGATGTTGCGGAGTTCAAGGGTGACGATCCGTACGATACGTTTCGTTATCTGCTGAAGGCATGCCAGCACTATTTAGGTACAGGAGCTAAGAAAAATGAGGAACATGCTGAGATTGCTCGTGCAATTCTTTCACTTGAACGCACAGGTGATCAGACGATGTATCACATGCGTATGGACAGCATCGAGTCGCATGCTAAGCGTAGTTCACAAGGCATCAAACGGTTCCATGGTCAGGCGCGGCATCAACGAAGAGCGCGAATCGTGGTATAGGAAACGTGTTGAGGATCTGCTACGTGAGTTAAGTGACGAACGTGATCGCTACGCTTTATTGGAGGAGAGATTCCTTAGGAGTCTTGGTGTGAGTTTGGCAGATGAGGTCGTTACTGTGCAGACGCCGAAAGTCGCTTTGAAGTCTCGGCATCGTTCGTGGCCTGAACGAAAGGTTGAACTTGAACGTCTTGATGCAGCGCGCAAAAAGACTGCTGTTGGAGCAGCACCGGCGAAAAGGAAATGAGATGCCTGCGAAAAGTGCAAAGCAATACGGATTAATGCAAGCATCTACTCATGGACGTCTGCGCGGCATCGGTCCGTCACCTGACGTTGCTAAGGAGTTCGTCAAGAACACTCCAGCTAAGAAGCGTCGGAAGTTCTCTAAATCTTTGGCGAAAAAACGTGCCCGAACTTAAGCTCAGCGAAGAGACTAAGATAGCCTTGAAGGCTATTCTGGAGGAGTGTGAGCAGGAGGACTCTGAAGCCAGGCGGGCTCAGATACGGACGTGGCAGAAGAACGAGATGTTCTGGCATGGAATGCAGCATCTATTCTGGTCACGATCGAACGAGACTTGGATTTCCCCAGCTGATGTGAATTGGCGGGAAGGTTTATCGGCAGAGGAGCTTGACGAGGTCAGTGGGTTTGATGATGTAGTGATTGATATTTTCAAGCCGCACGGGGAAAGTATAATTGCTGCGCTATCCTCTCAACTTCCCACGGTTCGTTTCCTTCCGGACGACGCTGACTCGGAGACTGATGTCTTGACTGCGAGAACATACAATAAGATTGTTGACTTGCTCTATCGGCATAACCGGGCTAAGCTAGTTTTCTTTCGTGCCTTATTCTACATCTTCATTCACGGTATCGTATTCTCCTATCGATACAAAGACACTGACAAGAAATATGGCACGTACGAGGTCCCTCAATACGGCATGGAGGACGTGATTGAGGAAGTTCCTCATTGCGCTGAGTGTGAGGGACAAAACATTCAGGATGTGACTGACCCTGCATATAGCAACAAGCCGCAGGTTTGTCAGGATTGCGGCTCTACCAACATCAAGACCGAGACCGTAACAAGGAGTAAGCCAACTCAAACTGGAACAGAAACTCTGCCAAAGTCACGTGCGAAACTAGACATCTTCGGGCCGCTCCATGTTAAGGTTTCGCGTGGTGCTCGCAATCAAGATGAGTGTGGCTACCTTATTCTTTACTCGGACGCATACAAGACTGAGGCTAAGGCATTATTTGGGGAGGACTTTGAGAAGGAGATTGACGGAGAGTCTGTTACGGACAGCGATCGTACGTCACACCTCGAAGGTGGGGATGAGGAGTCAGGGAATAAGATTCTCGTCAAGCAGGTCTGGATACGTCCGAGTAGGTACTGGGCTGCTAAGAGAGCGGGGCGTCTTGAACTTGAAAAGAAATACCCGGACGGATGCCACGTAACTTTCTTGGGCAAGGAAAGTCTAATCGCTGAAGTTGATAGTGAGGATCTTGATGACCGGTGGGAGATTGGGGTGGCCGGTTTATCCACTCTCATTCATGCTGATCCTCTATGCCGCCCGCTCACTCCGATTCAAGAGCTACGGAATCTGTTAGTCAATCTGACGAAGGATACTATCAGGTATGGTATCCCATCTGGGTTTGCTGATCCGTCAGCCCTTAATTTTGACTCTTGGGGAAAGTTCGAGGCCGCTCCCGGTTATACTTACCAAGCTAAGCCCAAGGGAAATCGCCCGCTGGGTGACTCTTTTTACACAACTGAACGCGCTACTCTATCCAGTGAGGTACCTGCGTTTATGAAGTCATTGGACTTAGATGCGCAGTTTTCCTCCGGTTCGCAACCGGCACTTTACGGCGGACCATCAGAGGGCAAGTCACGTACCTTTTCTGAGTATGCTGCCTCAGGTGAGAAAGCATTGCAACGTCTGTCAATAGCTTGGACGTTCATGACTGATTGGTGGCAGCGTACAATGCACGGTCTGGTGGACCTCTACGTTGGGATGCTAGTAGAGGATGAGCACTATGCAGTAACTGAGGGCGGTAGCTACGTTAATGTTTGGATTCGTCAAAGCAATCTTAAGGGTAAGGTCGGCGGTGTTGAATCTGAAGGATCTGACTCGTTCCCTGTTAGTCTAATACAGAAGCGGGGCATGATTGAGAAGTTCATCGAGCTGAATAACCCGGACATTAACGCTGTGCTTTATTCACCGGAGAATGCAGGTGTCATCCAAGACGTACTAGCATTCCCTGAATTGAAGATTCCCGGTGAAGTTCAGCGCATCAAGCAATTAGTGGAGATCAACGAATTAGCTAGAGATGAGCCGGTTGAAGATCCTAATGCTCCCGGTGGTGCTATGCCATCGGTCATGCCGGAGCCTGATGTGGATGACGACGAGGTTCACATCCAAGTGCTTAAGTATTTCCTCGCTGATACAACCGGGCTTGATTTGAAACGTGAGAACCTTCTAGGGTATCTCAACATTAAGGCTCACCTCGCACTGCATGAGATGAGTCTACAATTGAAGACAATGTCTCAGACGGCAACTCCTCCAGGAGAACCGCCTGATACAACGGCAACGACTGAGGAGATTTGATTATGATTGTAAGTGTTGGTTTAACGAGAACACTTCAGGCTAATCGTGCTGCGCATGGAGAATGGTACAACGCGGTTACGCGGGGAAAAGTCTTTGAAGCGACTTTGCAGGCCGGAGCGTCTCTCGGTACTGCACTGACAGCAACG